>VAPK010270122.1_pt1 | contig 42332 bp, 39 predicted proteins | sample 3395031 | NCBI WGS metagenome assembly VAPK01 (sample SAMN08290443, study PRJNA428436) | hydrothermal vent metagenome | isolation source: Deep-sea hydrothermal vent chimney 1 | place: Pacific Ocean: Juan De Fuca Ridge
CTCCTGCTCCTGCTCCTGCTCCTGCTCCTGCTCCTGCTCCTGCTCCTGCTCCTGCTCCTGCTCCTGCTCCTGCTCCTGCTCCTGCTCCTGCTCCAATCATTAATAACCTAACAGGTGCAGTAACAGATGGGCAACAAATCACCATCTCAGGTAGTAATTTTGGTGCAAGTGGACCCAATGTCATTTTATTTGATGATTTTAAGCGTGGGATAGCTGATGGTGGAATATCACTTAATGCTACTTTAGGAGATTGGGCTTGGAGTAGTGCTTCCAATGGTTACAACCCTAATTACGAAACAGATGTTGATGGCAACATGGCTGCTCGCTTGATAGGCAGCAATAGTAACAATGGTGGACGATTGAAATTTCTTTTTAGTGATACGCAAGAAATTTATATTTCCTATAGAGTAATAATACCTGCGGGAGAACGTTTTCCAAACACAACCTCTCCTAATACCTTTTCTAATGGTAGTGATTGGAAATTAGTTTGGTTAATGGATGGTGATAGAGGTGCAGCTGGCAATGACGACCTTTGTTTACCGACATCAAATAATCCGAGTGTATTTACTATTGCTGGAAATGATAATGCTTTTCAGACAATAGTAGGAAGAAAATCAGGTAGTACCAGATGGTTTAGTTTTCAGGACTGGAACCGGTTTTCTGTGTACCTCCAAGGAGGAAATAACCCCACTGTAGATAGAGGAGAGGTTTGGGCACAAGGAATGAGTCAAGAGTTTGGACAGAAAGTTTTTGAAGATAATCCTGTGATTTTTGATGGGAATGATACCCCTAATGGTTATCAGTTTTCTGATGACAATATTAGTCGATGGAATCAATTAAATGTACCTGGTTGGTCTAGAAGTAATTCTGTAAACGCAGGCGCTTTATATGATGATATATATGTAGCAACAGGCGCACACGCCCGAGCAAGAATTGAGATTGGTGATCGCCCTGTTTATGCTGAGAGTAGGGTGTTAGCTATATCAACCCCAACGTCGTGGAATGCCAGCTCCATCACAACTACCGTTAGACAAGGGTCTTTTCAAGCAGGGGAAGCTGCTTACTTATTTATCATCAATGAAAATGGAACAGTAAGTAATGGTTATCCACTCACATTCCAATAAATCATCATTGATAACTATAAGATAAATAATTCTGAACTTAAGGTGTTTATGTTAAAGACGGCGTTGCCAATGGTTTTGTCTTGTGAAGCATCCCTAACAACTAAGTCAGCATTAACTGCTGGCTTTTTTATTATAGAATTTTTTAGTTATTTTATTAATATTACAGGCTTGTGAAAATAGCTTTTGCACAAACATCCATCAACCACTGCGGCATCAGCCCAATCACTAATAATGCCAAACCATTAATACTAAGTAATACACGCATATCTACAGGTGCGTTAATAATCGCTTTATCCTGTGGCGCATCAAAATACATGAGTTTAACAACGCGTAAATAATAAAAAGCGCCCACTGTAGCCATTAACACAGCGAATACAACCACCCATAGATAGCCTGCTTGAAGCGCCGCTTGCAGTACTGTAAATTTGGCATAAAAGCCCAACGTAGGGGGGATGCCTGCCATACTAAACATGGTAATAAGCATCATAAAGGCTAGCCATGGGCTACGCTGATTCAAGCCTTTTAAATCATCCAATCTCTCTGCTTCAAAACCTTTTCTTGATAACAGCAAAATCACACCAAAACCAGCCAATGTCATTAACACGTAAGCAATAATATAAAACATGCTTGAAGCATAGCCATTTAAGCTTGCACTCATCAAACCAAACAACAAAAAGCCGATGTGCGAGATTGTTGAATAGGCCAACATACGTTTTAGATTAGTTTGTGCGATGGCCGTGATATTACCAATCGTAATTGATAGCACCGCCATAATCACCAGCATATCTTGCCAATCGGCGGCCAATGGTTCTAAGCCCTGCGCTAGTAATCTTATCGCTATAGCAAACCCTGCAAATTTAGGGACGGAACCTATAAGCATGGTGATAGATGTGGGTGAACCTTGGTAGACATCAGGCACCCACATATGAAAAGGTACTGCACCAAATTTAAAAGCCAAACCAGCTACAACAAAAACCAAACCTAAAATCAACACAGGGTTTTTAACATCTGACTCACTTAGTACGGCTGCAATCTGCCCAATGTCTAAACTACCCGTCATACCATAAATCATACTCATACCATAAAGCAACATACCTGATGCTAACGCACCCAGTACAAAGTATTTCATGGCCGCTTCAGTAGCGCTAGCATTATCTCTATCCATAGCCACTAGCGCATACAAACAAAGCGATAACAGCTCTAAACCCATATAAATAGTGAGCATACTTTGCCCAGATATCATCACCATCATGCCTAATATAGCAAACAGTATTAAGGCATAATATTCACCTTTAAATAGATTACGGTCTTGCATATACTGGCGCGTATAAACAAGCATCGCTGACGAACCAATTATTGTCGCCAATTTAAGTGTATCGCTTAGCGCATCATCCACAAACATAGCGTTATAAGCATAGCCAGTACTCGTCGCAAATGAACTCAGAATAAAGTATGCCGCTACAAATAAACCTAGCTGTGCTAAGCCATAAATATAGATACGATTTTTTGGGCTTAAAAACAAATCTAAAATAAGCACAACCATTGCCATACAAAGTATTGTAATTTCAGGTAATGAGGTAATAAGATCCAGTGAAATGTTTTTCATGCCTTATATTCCTAGATCAGGCAATTTACTGATTGCCATATGATTCAAAAACTGTTCTGAGCTAGCTTGCATCAGCTCAGTGATTGGCTGAGGATACACGCCGAAGCCAATCACCAACAAAGCAAGGATGCCTAAAATGAAAAACTCTCGACGATTTAGATCTTTAAGTGCTGCTACATTTTTATTGGCGACCTCACCATAAAACACACGCTTAACCATCCATAAAGTGTATGCAGCGCCAAATATTAAAGTAGTGGCTGCGATAAAAGCTATCCAAAAATTATATTTAACGGATGCTAATATCACCATAAACTCACCTACGAATCCACTGGTACCAGGCAGGCCACTGTTTGCCATTGCAAACAGGACAGCAAACGCAGCAAACATCGGCATTGTGTTAGCGACGCCTCCATAATCGGCAATTTCTCTGGTATGCATACGGTCATATAGCACCCCCACACACAAGAACATGGCCGCAGAAATAAATCCATGTGAAATCATCTGCACCATGGCTCCTTCCAGCCCCAATTGGCTAAATAAGAAAAAACCTAAAGTCACGAAACCCATGTGAGAAATAGAGGAATACGCAATCAGCTTTTTCATATCTTTTTGCACCAATGCGACCAAGGCAATGTACAGAATCGCCACCAAAGAAAGCGTAATCATAAAACCTGTTAAGTAATGTGCTGCATCTGGCGCAATGGGCATTGCAAAACGTAAAAAACTATAACCACCTAGTTTTAGCATGATCGCTGCCAATACAACTGAGCCCGCCGTCGGCGCCTCAACGTGTGCGTCTGGCAACCAAGTATGTACAGGCCACATAGGAATTTTAACGGCAAATGCCATGAAAAATGCCATAAAAATAAGGACCTGCTCTTTAAGAGTCAGCGGCAGTTTGTAATAGTCTGCAATGGCAAAACTGCCGGTCTGATGATACAAGTAGATAAATGCAACCAGCATCAATAATGAACCTAGCAAGGTATATAAAAAGAATTTGATGGTGGCGTAAACCCGATTCGACCCTCCCCATATACCAATGATCAAAAACATTGGAATGAGCATTGCTTCCCAAAAAACATAATACAACATACTATCTAGCGCACTAAATACACCAATCATGATGCCGCTCATCATCAAAAATGCGGCCATGTACTGCGCAATATTTTTGCTAACCGTCTCCCAAGAGGCAATCACGGCAATTATTGTAATAAAGGCGGTTAATATGATTAAGGGTACAGATAGTCCATCGACACCAAGATGGTAATGAATATTAAATGCCGGAATCCAATTAAAAAATTCCTGAAACTGAAAACCACCTTGGTTGAAATTGAAACGTAAATACAAAGGTAGCGTAACCAAAAATGAAATGCCGCTACCAGCTAATGCAACCCAACGCGTCAACTGTGCCTTGGCATCACTGCCAACAAGCAGTACCAGCACCCCTGCTAATATTGGCACCCAGATTGATAAGCTCAAGGTGTGATTTGAAAAAACTTGGCTTAGTAACATTAAATGAGCTTATTAAAAAAGGTTAAAAATAAAAATACGCCGATAATCATGGCAAATGCATAGTGGTAAATAAGGCCTGATTGTAAGTTGCGTACAACTTTTGAAAGCTTGCCGATTAAATTGGCCGTACCATTCACAATCGCCCCATCAATTAACTGCACATCACCAATTTTCCATAGTTTACCGCCAATGAAACGAGAGCCAGCCATCAGCACACGCTCATTAAATTTGTCAAAGCCGTATTTATTTTCTAATACCCAATTAATAAAGGAAAAGCGTTTCTGAATAGCAGCGGGAATATCTGGACGCTTCATATAAAAGAACCATGCGACAGCCACGCCAGTAGCAGCAAGCGCAAAGGGCAAGGTTGCAAACCCATGCAGGGCCATACCTACAGGCGAATGTAGCACTTCAATAAAGTGATGGGTTAACACATGCATCGCTGGATGCGCCTCATTATTAACAGCAATTACGCCAGCAAAGAAATGGCCAAATAACATTGGTACGATAGCCACATAACCAATCACAACAGAAGGTATAGCCAATAAAATTAAAGGCCATTTCACTACCCAGCCAGGCTCATGCGGATCTTCTTTGGGGCCTAGCATGTGCTGATCATGGTCGTGGTGTTTTTCTTGTGCAATGTCACGCCATTTTTCCCTGCCATGGAACACCAAAAAGTAGAGGCGGAAAGAATAAAATGCAGTAATAAACACCCCCGCCAAAACGGCAAAGTAAGCAAAACCACTACCCGGGATATTTGAAAACCTCACTGCTTCAATAATGCTGTCTTTAGAATAAAAACCAGAAAAGAATGGTGTGCCAATCAAGGCAAGAGAACCGATTAACATGGTAATCCAAGTTATTGGCATATACTTTTTAAGGTTGCCCATATGACGAATATCTTGATCATGGTGCATGCCCATAATGACAGAGCCTGCACCTAAAAATAATAGTGCTTTAAAGAAAGCGTGTGTCATCAGATGGAAAATTGCCACAGAATAGGCGGATACACCTAGTGCGACCGTCATATAGCCTAATTGCGATAGCGTGGAATAAGCAATAATACGTTTAATATCGTTTTGGATAATCCCTAACAAGCCCATTAACAGCGCTGTAATCGCACCGATAACCATGACAAATGAAAGTGCCGTCGTTGATAACTCAAACAACGGCGACATGCGTGCCACCATAAAGATACCTGCTGTCACCATTGTCGCTGCATGAATCAATGCTGAAATGGGTGTTGGGCCTTCCATTGAATCTGGTAGCCAAACATGCAATGGTACTTGTGCAGATTTACCCATCGCACCTATAAAGAGCAAAATACAGGTCACCGTCATCACCGACCATGTCACATTAGGCAACAGGCTTATTTCTAGGTTAGCCATTGCTGGCGCAGCCTGAAATACGGCTACATAATCTAAGGTACCCCAATAAGCCAATACCAATCCTATACCTAATAAGAAGCCAAAATCCCCGACACGATTAACCAAGAACGCTTTTAAATTGGCATAAATTGCAGTCGGTTTTTTATACCAAAACCCAATCAGTAGATAAGAAACCAAACCCACTGCCTCCCAGCCGAAAAACAGTTGCATGAAGTTGTTCGACATCACCAACATCAGCATGGAAAAAGTAAACAAGGATATATAGCTGAAGAAACGGCTATAGCCAGGGTCTTCATGCATATAGCCAATGGTATAAACATGCACCATCAGTGAGACAAATGTCACCACAACCATCATCAAAGCCGTTAAATTGTCAATTAAGAAACCAACGCTAAACTGAATATCACCTGATGCTAGCCATGTATATAAATTAGCATTATGGGTAAAACCATCCATGGTTGCTTTTAGCACAAATGCCGACAGCAAGAATGATATACCGACAGCAGAGACCGTCAGCCAATGTGCTGCTGCCCGTGGCAACTGACTACCAAATAAACCAACGATAATCGCTGAAATTAATGGCAATAGGGGCACCCAAATAAGAAGTTGTTGCGTCGTCATGTTAGTCTTTTTTAAACCTTCTATTAACCTTTGAGTGAATCCAAGTCATCCACATTAATCGTGCATAGATTACGAAATAAAACGACCAATATCGCAAGGCCAATGGCAGACTCTGCTGCTGCGACAGTTAATATGAAAAATACAAATATTTGCCCAGTAATATCATTAAGATAATATGAGAATGCAATAAAGTTAAGATTAACGGCTAGCAACATAAGCTCAATAGCCATCAATAAAATGATGACGTTTTTACGATTTAAAAATATACCGACAACACTTATGGCAAAAAGCAAAGCCCCTAATATTAAGTAATGTGACAAGCCTACCGTCATGCCTCTTCTCCATCATCAGAAGCTTCTTCTACGACAGGCTCAGTTTCTGATTGCATTTTTACAATACGCATACGATCCTGTTTTCGCACTTTTACCTGCTCAGAAGGATCCATTGATTTACTTTCTTGCCGATCTCTTAGCGTCAATGTAATCGCAGCAACAATAGCCACTAGCAATACCACCGAAGCCAGTTCAAAGGGTAAAAAATAATCGGTATACATAATGCGGCCTATTTCTGCGGTATTACTAGAAACAGCAACACGGGTAATACCCTCTGTTGAAACAAAATATTTACCTGCTAAAATCATCACCATTTCAGCAGCCATCAATACGCCAATAAAGCCAGCCATGGGCAAGTATTCCCAAAACCCCTCACGTAGTTTATCCAAATTAATATCAAGCATCATGACGACAAACAAGAACAGCACCATAACAGCACCAACGTAAACTAACACTAAAGCAATGGCTAAAAACTCTGCTTGTAATAACAACCAAATGCCAGAGGCAGTAAAGAATGCCAAAACCAAAAACAAAGCAGCATGTACAGGGTTGCGCGTTGTAATCACACGTAGCGAAGCTAGCAATAAAATTGCTGCAAGTACGTAAAAAATAAAATCTGTAAATGCCATATTATTCAGTATGCTTTTTTATCTATTTATCTAAATTTCTTATCTTGTGCACGGTCGGCTGCAATTTGTTTTTCATGTTTATCGCCTACCGCTAGCAACATCTCTTTGGTATAGAGTAAATCACCACGCTCTTCACCGTGATAGTCGAACACGCGAGTTTCTACAATAGAGTCGACTGGACAAGACTCTTCACACAAACCACAAAATATACATTTGGTTAAATCAATGTCATATCGTGTGGTACGGCGTGTGTTATCTTCGCGCTGTTCAGATTCAATGGTAATAGCTAATGCAGGGCAAACCGCTTCACAAAGCTTACAGGCGATGCAACGCTCTTCACCATTTGGGTAACGACGTAATGCGTGCAAACCACGAAAACGATTAGATTGTGGTGTGCGCTCCTCAGGGTATTGAATGGTGATTTTACGTGCAAAAAAGTACCGGCCTGTCACAGCCATGCCTTTCAGCAGCTCCACCAACATCAAGCTACTCAATGTATTTATAATTTGTTTAAACATAATTTTTCAATCGTTCAATCTAATGAAATAGATACGCCCATTTTGTTTGCATCATACCGCCCACAAAGACAATCCACACGATTGTAATTGGAATAAAGACTTTCCAACCTAATCGCATGATTTGATCATATCGATACCTTGGAAAAGTCGCCCTAAACCATAAAAAGAAAAATACCAAGAATGCCATTTTTGCAAATAACCACAATATGCTGTCAGGCAAGAATGGGAAAGGTGATAACCAACCACCCATAAACATCAGCGCTGCTAACGTACACACCAGCCAAATATTGGCATATTCCGCCAAGAAAAAAATGGCGAATGCCATGCCTGAATATTCAACGTGGAAGCCAGCGACAATTTCAGACTCGCCCTCCGCTACATCAAATGGTGCACGATTCGTCTCTGCTACTGCACTAATAAAGTAAACAATAAATAATGGGAATAAAGGCAAAAAATACCAATGCCAAAAACCACCAGCTTGACCCATGACAATCTTACCTAAATTAAGGCTATTAGCGCACATCAGCACACCAACTAAAGCAAAGCCCATTGCAATTTCGTAAGAAACAATTTGTGCGGCTGAGCGCAAACTACCTAAAAAGGCATATTTAGAATTAGATGCCCAGCCCGCGATAATCACACCGTATACAGCAATTGATGTCATGGCTAAAATATATAACAAACCGGCATCAATGTCAGCCAGCACTTTAGTCCCATCAAATGGCACAACTGCCCAAGCTGCAAAAGCAGGCGCAATGGTTAACACAGGACCTAAAAAGAACAACACTTTATTCGATGCCGTTGGTAATATTATTTCTTTAAATAACAGCTTAATGCCATCGGCAAGTGGCTGCAATAAGCCAAAATAACCAACCCGGTTAGGGCCAATACGCACTTGCATAAAGCCAATCACTTTACGCTCGGCCCAAGTTAAATAAGCAATTGCAATCATTAGCGGCGCAACAATGGCGATGATTTTAATCAACGTCCAACTAACCAACGCAACTGCTGGCCAATAATCACCAAATAGATTTACAGCAAAGTCCATTAGCTAACAGCCTTCTTATCAATTTTTTCTAGTGAAATATCACCCATTAAGTCACCCAAACCAATGGTGTCTTCATGTGCTGCTGCCACACGCAAACAGCCCATCGCCACATGTGTGTCACGCTGCACTGTTAGGATTGCGCTACCTTTATCTTGTTTAACTAAAACAGTATCGCCCTCCACCACGTTTTGTAGTCGCATTTCATCTGGATGCAAACGCGCCATGGGCTTAATATTGTATTTTGTCTTTTGCAAAGGCACTGAACGACGCACGATAGGATCTGACTCGTATTGCCGCACCTCACCTATACGCTGTAAACCAGATGATTTGATTTTAGTTTCAACCTCAACCAATTCTTTCATATTGTTGTTAAGGCTTCGCTTAGCGACCGTAGAAGCTTTTTCACCTTTAAACATTACGTTTCTAACATCTTCAGTGCTATCGAAATCAAAGCCTTGCAAATCAAGCGTATTCGCCAGCACGCGCAGCACTTTCCAGGCGGGGCGGCACTCGCCTAAAGGCTTAACCACTGCTTTAAAGCTTTGAATGCGACCTTCCATACTCATAAAAGTACCTGATGTTTCAGTAAAGGGTGCTATCGGCAACAGTACATCAGCATTATCCAACGCTACAGACTTAAAAGCCGTAAGTGCGACTACACACTCAGCTTTGGCCATCGCTTCTTTAGCCAAAGCCGCATGCTGACAATCTAGCTCAGGCTCTATGTTCAATAATAAATAAGCTTTACGCGGCACCTCGAGCATAGCGCGTGCATGCATACCTGTCGCTGACGGCATCACACCAACAAGATGCATGCCAGTATTATTAGCAGACGACGGTAATATGCCACCTTTAGCCCCAGAAACACCACCAATCGCTTCAGCCAGACTATACATTTCAGTAAACCTTGGAGCGCTAAGCGCCATATTACCTAAGAAAATACCCACTTTCGGTGCAATCAAATTAAGTGTTTTACTAATGCCCGCTAAACTTTCTGCCATCACTTCGGTATTGGGCCGCACATGGATTTTTTCTAACAACTTATTCAGCGTTGGTGGTAAACATAATGACAAACGTTGTAAGCGCGACATTGCTTTTAATATCTGCGCCAGCACATTCACAATGTCATTTGGTGTTGCGATAATTTTATGCGCCACATCCATCAACGGGCTATTATCTAATGGACTGATAATAGACAATTCTGCGCCATTATCGACGGCTTTACGGAATCGCTGCGCAAGCAAAGGGTGTTCATTTCGTAAATTAGACCCGATTAACAAAATACGATCTAATTTCTCTATCTCATCAATATTACAACCCATCCAAGGTGTACCAACACGTTTACCATCAAGCCTAAAATCAGTTTGACGCAAACGATAGTCCACATTGCCACAACCCAAACCGGCCGCTAGCTGCTTAATTAAATACCCTTCTTCCATCGTGCTATTTGGAGAAACCAGCACCCCTAATGCGTCACTCCCATGATGATTGGTAATATCTTTTAACTGCCCAGCAGAAAACTCCAATGCCGTTTTCCAATCAGTCTCTTGCCATATACCGTTGTGCTTAATCATCGGCACCTGCAAACGGTCAGGACTATTTAAACCTTCATATGAATAACGATCGCGGTCTGATAGCCAACACTCATTAATACTTTCTTTTTCACGTGGCAGTACGCGCATCACTTTGTTGTCTTTAACATGCACTTCGATGTGCGAACCCAAACTATCATGCGGTGCAATCGATGGACGACGCACCAACTCCCAACTACGTGCAGAATATCGGTATGGTTTATTCGTTAATGCACCAACAGGACACAAATCAATAATATTACCTGATAGTTCCGAGTTAACACTTTTATCGACATAAGCTGTAATCTCCGCATGCTCGCCGCGGCCAGTCATGCCTAGCTCTTGCATGCCGCCGACCTCTTTCAAGAAACGCACACAGCGCGTACATTGAATACAACGTGTCATATCAGTGCTAATCAACGGGCCAATATTTTTATTAAACACCACACGTTTTTCTTCTGTATAACGTGAGCCACTTGCCCCGTAAGCAACCGCTACATCTTGCAAATCACACTCACCACCTTGGTCGCAAATTGGGCAATCTAACGGGTGATTAATCAGTAAAAACTCCATCACGCTTTGCTGTGCTTGCACTGCGGCTTTACTGCGCGTGAAAATTTTCATACCATCAGTAACTGGCGTTGCGCAGGCTGGTAAAGGCTTGCGAAAATTTGCAACCTCGACCAGACACATACGACAATTAGCCGCCACTGAAAGTTTTTTGTGATAGCAAAAACGCGGTATCGCAATGCCTAATGAATCAGCCGCATCGATAATGGTTGTACCGTGTTCTGCTTTAACGGGTTTACCGTCTATTTCAATTTCTAACATTTAATAATCTCTAAATTTATTTTGTGAGATAGAGTGCAAGACGCACGGCACGCAGAAACCGCAATGTACATTAAATACATGAGAATTTCGAGTGTCACGCAACGCAACAATATGCTCAAAAAATAGAATTTTCATTTACCATCAACCATGCTTTTTCCATGCTGGATATAGTATTCAAACTCGGGGCGAAAATGTTTAATAAAACTTAAAACAGGCGTTGCCGCAGCATCACCCAGCGCACAAATTGTACGACCAGAAATGTTATGACTCACATCAGTCAACAAATCTAAATCTTCAGGCTTTCCTTTACCTTCAGTAATACGTTTAATCACACGGTAAACCCAACCTGTTCCTTCTCGGCATGGTGTACATTGACCGCAGCTTTCTTCATAAAAGAAATAAGATAAACGCTTCAGTGCTTTCACCATACAAGTCGTTTCATCCATGACAATCATTGACCCTGCACCTAAGCTTGATTTCACATCGCCTAGGCCGTTGTAATCCATCGTTGCTTTCATAATGTCAGCAGCCGGTAACACAGCTGTTGATGGCCCACCAGGAATCACTGCTTTTAATTTTCGACCTTTCCAAACGCCACCAGCCAATGCCAACAAATCGTTAAAAGGCATGCCCATATTAACTTCGTAATTACCCGGTTTTTCTACATGGCCGGAAACTGAAAATAATTTAGTGCCACCCGAACCTGCTACGCCTAACTCAGCAAATGCCTGCCCGCCATGTTGCAATATCCAAGGCACGCTAGCAAAACTCTCAGTATTATTCACATTGGTTGGTTGACCAAACACACCGTAACTAGCAGGAAAAGGTGGCTTAAAACGTGGTTGACCTTTTTTGCCTTCAATCGATTCGATTAACGCAGTTTCTTCACCACAGATATAAGCACCATAGCCATGCACTGCATGCAAATCAAAACTGAAATGAGTGCCAAATAAATCTTCACCTAAGTAGCCTGCAGCACGCGCTTCTTCTAACGCAGTTTCAAAAGTTTCGTATTCTTCCCAAATCTCACCATGTATGTAGTTATACCCTACCCTAGCACCCAAGGTGTAAGCGGCTATCGCCATCCCTTCAATTAATTGATGCGGGTTATAACGGATAATGTCACGATCTTTAAAAGTACCAGGTTCACCTTCATCAGTATTACAAACCAAGTATTTAGTGCCATCATAATAACGCGGCATAAAACTCCATTTAAGGCCTGTCGGAAACCCAGCGCCACCCCGTCCGCGCAAACCAGACACTTTAATCTGATCAATCACCTCTTTTGCTTTGACTTTATCAGTCACAATCCGTTTTAGCTCAACGTAACCACCCAGTTTTTCATATGTTGCCAGTGATGCTGGATTTTTCTCTTTAAGTGTACGCAAGCAAACGAGTGTTTGACCTTTCAAATCAGTCATCACTGGCTTTGTTGCTTTTTTAGTGGTTTTTTTAATCGCCTTTGCCGCTGCCATTATTCAAGCGCCTCCAAAATGGCATCTACTTTTTCTGGCGTCAAAAATTCATGCATTTTTGTATTATTGATATGAATCAATGGTGCCCCGCCGCAAGCGCCCATGCACTCACCTTCTTTTAAACAGAACTTACCGTCCGCAGTGACTTCATTAAAACCAACACCTAATTTTGTTTGCAAATGATCAACAATCGCATCGCTATCACGCAACATGCAAGATATATTGGTACAAATCGTAATTTTGTATTTTCCAGCTGGCTCAAGATCATACATATTATAAAAAGTAGCGACTTCTAATGCCGCAATTTCAGGCATCCGTAAATACCCAGCAACATCCACGATACATTCAGGTGACAACCAGCCGTTTTCTGTTTGCGCAATACGCAACGCGCTCATTACTGCGGCCTGACGCTGGTCTTCAGGGTACTTGGTCAATTCATAATCAATTTTCTTAATAGCGTCTTTACTTAACATGCTTTACCTATCAATTTCCCCGAAGACAATGTCTTGTGTCCCAATTACAGCAACCAAATCAGCCAACATATGACCTCGCGTCATTTCATCCATCGCAGCAATATGTGCAAAACCGGGCGCCCTAATTTTCAAACGATACGGCTTATTCGCCCCATCAGAAATCATATATATACCAAACTCACCTTTAGGATGCTCCACTGCTGCATAAGCCTCACCTGCTGGCACATGAAAGCCTTCGGTAAAAAGTTTAAAATGGTGAATCATGTCTTCCATATTGGTTTTCATGCCTTCACGATCTGGTGGTGCAATTTTATTATCATTGGTAATCACAGGGCCTGGATTTTTACGCAACCAATCAATACACTGTTTGATAATGTGATTAGATTGACGAAACTCTTCCATGCGAATCAAATAGCGATCATAGCTATCTCCATTCACCCCTACTGGAATATCAAAATCTAACTTGTCATACACTTCGTAGGGTTGTTTTCTACGTAAATCCCACTCAACACCAGAACCACGCAACATAGGGCCGGTAAAGCCTAATGCCAATGCCCGCTCTGGCGAGACAACACCAATACCAACGGTACGTTGCTTCCATATGCGATTGTCTGTAAGCAAGGTTTCATATTCATCAACATACCCCGGAAAACGATTGGTAAAATCCTCAATAAAATCAAGTACTGATCCTTGTCGGTTCTCATTCAGTTTATTGATTTTCGCCTTACTACGAAATTTAGATGTTTCATATTGCGGCATACGATCTGGTAAATCACGATAAACGCCGCCTGGGCGGTAGTAAGCGGCATGCATTCGTGCACCAGACACAGCCTCGTAGATATCAAACAAATCTTCACGCTCGCGGAACGCATAGATAAACATGGTCATCGCACCCAAATCAAGGCCATGTGCACCAATCCAAAGCAGGTGATTAAGAATACGTGTGATTTCATCAAACATGACACGGATATACTGCGCGCGTATTGGCACTTCTAAATCCAGCATTTTTTCGATAGCCATGACATAAGCATGCTCATTCGCCATCATCGACACATAATCAAGTCTATCCATATACGGCACAGACTGTAAGTATGTCCGATTTTCAGCTAACTTTTCTGTGCCGCGATGTAGCAAACCAATATGCGGGTCAGCACGTTGAATCACCTCACCATCCAGTTCAAGCACCAAACGTAATACACCATGCGCAGCTGGATGCTGCGGCCCAAAGTTCATTGTATAATTTCTAATTTCTGCCATGTTTCTATACTTTCCTAAACATCGCAAAAGTTAAAAGCTGGTCATGAACTTCAGTGCAGGCTAACTTGCATAAGCCAGTTAAGTGCGAAGCACGGCCGGAGCTAAAGTTCATTGTATAGTTTCTGATTTCCGCCATTAGTTGTGCGTACCTTCATCACGAATAACACGTGGCACGTTATTGCGCATCTCAATCGATACTGGCTGATAAATAACACGTTGTTGCTCAGGATCGTAACGCATTTCCACATTACCAATCATCGGGAAATCTTTACGGAACGGATGGCCAACAAACCCATAATCGGTCAATATGCGACGTAAATCAGGATGGTTTTCAAACATAATGCCAAATAAATCGAACGCTTCTCTTTCAAACCAGTTAGCTGCCGGCCAAATATCAATCAACGTTGGCAATACTGGAAAATCATCATCTTGCGCAAACACGCGCACACGCACGCGCTGGTTGTTTGAAATGGATAGCAAATGCAAGACAACCGCAAAACGTGCACCCTCCCATAGACTATCTTCATACTCACTGTAGTCAACACCACATAAATCAATAAGCTGCTCAAACTTTAACGCCTTTTCATCCCGCAACTTGGCGCACACCGCAATAAAGTCTTTGGCTTTACATTCAATTGTCACTTCATCAAAGTTCGTACTAAGTTTTACTAAGCTATCGCCTAAAGCTTGCTTTAATTGCACACTGAGCTGATCTAATTTAGTGGTCATTGGTTTTAAGAGATGAGTTATAAAATATAGTTAACGTGCAATCGTGTTGGTACGTCTGATTTTTTTCTGTAACTGAATAATGCCAAAAAGCAGTGCCTCAGCGGTCGGCGGACAGCCTGGCACATAAACATCAACTGGCACAATACGGTCACAGCCACGCACAACCGCATAAGAATAATGATAATAGCCGCCACCATTCGCGCAGCTACCCATGGATATTACCCAGCGTGGCTCAGCCATTTGGTCATACACTTTACGTAAAGCCGGTGCCATTTTATTCACCAACGTACCCGCTACAATCATCACATCTGATTGCCGAGGACTAGGACGAAAAACAATGCCAAAACGGTCAAGGTCATATCGTGCCGCGCCCGCATGCATCATTTCCACCGCACAGCAAGCCAAACCAAACGTCATTGGCCATAAAGAACCTGTACGTGTGTAATTAATTAAATTATCTAAGGATGTAGTAACAAACCCTTTTTCCATTACACCTTCTATGCCCACTTAAGCTCCCCTTGCAAAGCGCACATTAAAGTAAGGTTTCTATTGTCATGTGAACCTAATCCCACTCTAGCGCACCTTTTTTCCACTCGTAGATAAAACCAACAACCAGCACAAACAAAAAGAACATCATTGCGACATAACCAAACAGCCCAATATCTGGCAACACAACGGCCCAAGGGAATAAGAACATAATTTCTAAATCAAACAGAATAAAGAGAATGGCAACGAGGTAATAACGCACATCGAACTTCATACGTGCATCTTCAAAGGCTTCAAAGCCGCACTCGTAAGGTGAGTTTTTTTCAGTATCAGGCTTATGTGGGGAGACAAGTTTACCTAATATAAGAGGCCCCAGGCCGACAGCTAAGCCTACTAAAATGAACATTAGAACTGGAAAATAATTTTCTAACACTGGCTTTAATCTTAACTTTCTTTATTTAACTGATGCAATGGTGTGCCACAGTAAATACTTGCAAAAAATGTTTATCTAAAAAAATAATACAAGTATTTTTTATTTCGCAAATACTTTTAGTTTCTGCAAAATTTAACAAGGCATATTATAACGCGACGGTACACTTTTACACGCATAAATATAAGTTTTTTTGCGCTAGATCAAATCAAAAAACAAAGCCAATCAATTACAATCTAAAAACCTTAACCTACCACCCATGTCAATACACCTTGCTTTATCTTGATTGTTATATTAGCAGGCATTATAGTCCGTCTATGGCTAATAATTACAGAGGGGTTTATTCCTGTTATTAACAAGTTAAACGAAATTGATGAAACGTAAACACATACGAATTACACATACAAAATCAGGCATTCTAATTGCTGACGGCCGTAAAGGATGGGCAATGACACCATTCGAAGGGAATTTTTATATTCATAAAAAAAGTTTAGTAACTGATGGATTCCAAATCAACTACATTCCCGGGCTGTGCATTTACAAATTTCTCTATATTTGGCTCGACTTTAAACTACCAGATAGCACACTCGTAAAAAATCTAGGGTGGAAGTACTGGCTACCAAACCCTTTATTTCCATTCATCTGGTTTCGAGTAGCGGTTTCATCGACTCACCCTGAATTAAAAATTGAAGAATACGACTGTAGTGCGGAGAATCAATAGGTAATCACTATTGAGAAAGCATGCCTCCTGCTAACAACCAATCAAACACTCATAGGAGTTAGAAAAAAATGAAATTTCTTAATAGAGATGATAACGTACTAACGCTAATATCGTCGGACCCTAATATCTTGCGTTTTGAATATAGCGCCTATCGACATGCTTTTCTTTTTGGAATCTTTGCATGTGGGCTTGCAGCAGCCACCTGGTATCTTGGTGACGAAATTAAGAAAGCACATGTTTCTATCTACTGGTTTTGTTGTTTTTTATCTGGCGCTTTATTTTTTGGAACAATTACAACCATATTCACTCGCTGCAATCTTGAAGTTAACGGGCCGAAAAACTTAGTGCAGTATTCGCTGGCTAGCCTATTTGCAAAAACGGAATGGGAAAAGAACTTTAATGAATTTGAAGAAATTAGATTATACCGGCCGGCTGCAAGTGGCGGTCAGGCAGGCCGTGCCGCAACAATCACAGTCTTACTCAAAACCATTAAAGGAGATGAAATTCCGCTAGGCACTGGAACACTAGGCACATACACAAAACAAAAAGCAAAAGAACTTGCCGAAAAACTGTCTAAAACTATGTCTCTAAAGGTAATTAAAGAGCCGTCTGTTGAGCGTAAAAGGTAAGGCAACAAAACCACTAAGCATAAACAATGGTGCCGACGGAGAGACTCGAACTCTCACGACTTTCGTCACTACCCCCTCAAGATAGCGTGTCTACCAATTCCACCACGACGGCATTTTGTTGGGACAAAGCCATCCATAGGCCTCGCAAAACAAACCTAAAGGTTAATTAGGAATATCATCTACAGTGTTAGCTGCAGGTGTGGCTTCTGGCAAACCAGTCTCACTTGCGTCAGTTGTGGCTGTTGTTTGCGTAGCTGGTATGCTGATGACGCTACCTGAACCAGCTTTATCACTTGCGATATAAGCAAGGCCAAGACTTGTTGCAAAAAACAATGCAACACACATTGATGTCGCACGGCTTAAAAAGTTAGATGACCCGCTTACACCAAACAAGCTGCCTGATGCGCCGCTGCCAAAAGCAGCACCCATATCAGCACCTTTGCCGTGTTGTAATAAAACTAGACCTATCACGCCTGCAGAAGCAATTACGTGAAGGATTGTGACTGTATTTTCCATTTTTTTACCTAACTTTTTAACCTAACTAACCATGTCGTGAAAAACCAAAAATATTTATCTATTCAAACCTCAGTCGCACGACATATCATTTCAAATTCTTGTGCGTTTAGTGAGCATCGTCCTATCAACCCACCATCAATATCCTGCACAACGAATAATTGTACCGCATTTTGCGGATTTACGCTTCCTCCATAGAGGATTTTAAGGCTTTTTGCAGCATCTGGGTTTAAGCTGGCGATTTTGCCACGGATAAATTTATGCATGGCTTTTGCTTGATCTGGCGTCGCAGCCAAGCCTGTACCAATCGCCCAGATTGGCTCGTATGAAATAACCGTATCAATAAACACCTCAGCGCCATACATTTCAATAATCGTATCAAGCTGCTTACCAACCACCATCTCCATCACGCCAGCCTCACGCTCAATTAATGTTTCACCCACACACAACACGGGGGTAATGCCATGGTCTTTCGCCATCATGAATTTCTGCGCGATATTTTCGTCGGATTCACAATAGGCAGTGGCGCGCTCTGAGTGGCCTAAAATGACATATTCACAGCCAAAATCACACAACATAGTTGCGCTGACCTCTCCTGTAAAGGGACCATCTTCATTTTTACCCATGTTTTGCGCACCCCAAGCAATACCCGACCCTTGTAGCAAACTTTGCGCTTGTGCTAAATATGGGTAAGGCACACACACAACTACTTGCGTATCTTTTAAGCCCGAAAGTGTCTGTATATAAGCCTCGAACAATGCTTGGTTTTGTTTGAGATTGCCGTGCATCTTCCAGTTTGCAATAACAAATTTTTTAGCTATGTTTTTAACTTGCGTTTTAGTTTGCGTCATGGCTGTGCATTATATAGTAGCAATTAAACATGCAATAGCTGTAACTGAACAGATTGCATGCCATTAAAGCTATTCACTTGCAATTGATAGACGGCTTCTATTTGCGCTGGCAAATCATCGATTTGACCAAAAAAGATAGCATCAAAACGCGCGCCCTGTTTCTCTAACAATAACTTCAAATGCTTTTGACCGACGATGCGCTGGTTTATCACTGTAAACGCATCATGAAACAAAGGCACGGCAAAGCCCTGCCCCCATACTTGCATGCTTAATATTTGTGCAGTATCTAATGTCATTTCGCTCACATCGAAACCGCCGTCCGTTTGCATCATAGCTTGCAAATCTGCTGGCGTTAACAAATCACGCACTACTTGCTCAAATGCTTTTTCAAATGCGACAAAATCATCTTGGTGAATACTTAAGCCTGCGGCCATAGCATGGCCACCAAACTTAACGATGAGTTTAGGATGCCTTTTTGTCACAAGGTCTAAGGCATCGCGCAAATGCAGGCCTGCAATCGAGCGACCTGAACCTTTTAACAAGCCGTCCCCCGTTTCAGCAAACGCAATGACCGGCCTGTGATAACGCTCTTTAATACGCGAAGCTAAAATACCCACCACACCTTGATGCCAACTTGATTCAAATAAGCTAATACTATATTGATCACCTACTTTGATTTGGTCTAGACTGGCTAAAGCCTCATCTTGCATATCTGCTTCAATATTGCGGCGCTCAGCATTAAGTTCATGTAGCGTTTGTGCAAAGGTTTGTGCCTCTTGCGCATTATAGGCAAGTAAGCATTGAATGCCCAAACGCATATCATCAAGCCGACCAGCTGCATTAAGACGTGGACCAACGTAAAAACCTAAATCTTGTGCATTAACCTTGCTGATGTCGCGCCCTGCTACTTTTAGCAACGCCTTAATACCTTCACAACAAGCACCCGCCCGCATACGGCGTAAACCTTGCTCAACGAAAATACGGTTATTAGCGTCAAGTTTCACCAAATCTGCCACCGTGCCTAGTGCAACTAAATCTAATAACTCGGTTAAATTAGGCGCTTTTCTTTCTACATATTCGCCTCGCGCACGTAACTCGGCACGCAAAGCCAGCAGCACATAAAACATCACGCCTACACCTGCTAAATTTTTACTGGGAAAATCACAACCATGTTGATTCGGGTTCACAATACAAACCGCTTGTGGCGTAGTGTCACTTGGTAAATGATGATCGGTAATCAACACCTGTATACCGAGCTGATTAGCAGCATCCACACCTTCTACACTGGCGATGCCATTATCAACTGTAATAATTATATCTGGCTTTTGTGTCGCGGCAAGCGCAACAATTTCAGGCGTTAAACCATAACCATACTCAAAACGGTTAGGCACCAAGAAATCAACCTTAGCCCCCATGCTACGCAAACCTTTAACGGCAACGGCTGTCGCCGTTGCTCCATCAGCATCATAATCACCGACAACAAGCAATTTTTTATTTTGCGCAATCGCATCGGCTAATAACTTAGCCATCACGCTGCTATGCGTAAGCTGCTCTGGCGGAATAATTCCACTAAGAGATGTTTTTAACTCTTTAATACTAGTAATACCACGCGCCGCATATAACCTCGCCAATAATGGCGACAGACCAGCATCGGCTAATTGCTGCTGCGCTTCTGCATTAATAGTGCGCTGTGTGACTTTCATACGGTTTGGCCTTGATCTGGACTTTGACTAACATCGTTTTGACTAACGCCGTAACACCAAAGGCTATTAATGATAGGCTGGCCTTCTTTCTCACGTTGCTCATTCACTGAGTGGCTAAACAATAACATTTGTATTTCATTTTGCAGTTTTGCCCATTTTAATGCACCCTCCCCTTGTGGAAAATGCGCAGCAACATCCTTATTTATAACGAACTCAATAGCCGTTGTTGTAATCTGCGGATCATGATTTAAACCTAGAAACCAAATGCTATTTTGTAAATAAAAATGATAACCTTCAATCAAAAAATGCTGATTTAGGCTTTCAATTAATGAAGCAGCTTCTTTTGCTGAAACCTCGGCAGGTGCTGGTGTTGTTAAGAAAAAGCTATCCCGCCCTAGCAACATATGCACGGGTGCACAAAACAACCAATAGGCATGTTGAACACGACCACCATTAGCCTGCCACACCCGTGCTGCATTGGGTGCTTTTGGCAAAAATAATGTGCGCATTCTCTCTAATACGCCTGACAATAATGACATCAACAACCTTAAATTTAACGTTATCCAATTATAAACTAGCTAAATATTGGTGCTGGCGATTAGTTGCAAATCCTGATGCAATAAAAAAGGCCACTTTTGGCGGCCTTTTTTATTGCAAACTTCAAGCTACATTAATAGTATCCGTGATTTTTACGGTAATGCTTGTTATTGTGCTTACGGTAATGTTTGTTTTTATAACCTTTGTAATGATGCTTATTGCCATAGCCATTATGGTAAGAAACATTAGTTACATAACCACTAGGTTTTACTGAAACATTCACTGGGATAAAACGTCCAGGACGTTGATCCAACTCAGTCGTGTAAGTACGGCCGTTATATTCGTAGTCAACCAAATAACCGCGATTCACCTCATGCCAGCTATCTACAGAAACACAACGCTCTACCGGACGTGTTTCAACATGACGACGACCATAAGATTGTCGGTTATCATGACGATCACCAATAATAGCGCCTAAGCCTGCGCCTAATGCAGCAGTTGCAATCCGGCCACTACCGCCACCAAAGCGACTACCGATTAAACCACCAGCGACACCACCAATAATAGCGCCTGTGTTTGAACGATGACTATTTTCATAATAACTTTCACGCACATACTCTGTATGGCACTCTTGTTGTGGTGTATTTACACGCTCTACTTGAGGTGTTACATGGGTAACACGAGCGCGATCTTGATATCGATCATGCCCCGCATACGTTGTCATTGATACACTTGCTAATACTAAACCTACTAATAAAGTTTTATTCATTTTATTTCTCCTCTTTGTGAGTCTTATCTGTTAAAACAGAACAGATGAGCGGATAACGCGTGTGAATAATCTTTGCCGACCTAACATTAAACATTTAGCCTATTTTCATGATTTTCATTAAGCCTTAGCTATAGAATAAAATTCTTCTATGTGACATAAGTTACTGTATGGTTACAAGATGGGCATATACTGACATCATCCGCCATAGTAAATGGCATGAATAAATAGTGATTACTTTGGAGAATTACCATGAATGTTTATAAAGCGCTGTTAACAACAATAGTACTTTTGTTTAGCAGCATCACCTTCTCGGCAGACTCAGGAGAGTTTGGCGAACATTGCACCTATGGCTTATCAAAAGGTGTCTTTAATAAAACTAACTGTGATATTAACGAAGTATATAAAGGCCAAAAATACTGTTTTGGCGCTGAATCTTCAAGAGACTCTTTCTTATTAGATCCAGATGTTACGATTCAAAAAGCGAAAGACTTTTATGCTAAAAATGCTGAAGTACCACGTAAAAAAATCAGCCAAGCAGATGCTTTAGCGCAAATCAAAAGTAAAACTTGTGATTTGAGTAATAGAGAAGCTGGTTATTTGATTTTCAATGGCCTAGACTTAAGCCATTGCAATATGAAAAACGTGAGTTTCTTTGGTGCAGAACTTAAAGGTGCAAAACTTGTTGGCGCTAACTTAGAAGGTGCATACTTAAACTTAGCCCGCATCGAAAATGCAGACTTTAGCAATGCAAACTTAAGCAATGCCACTATCTTTCAACCGATATTTGATAAAACTATTTTCAAAGGCGCCAATTTACAAAATGCCCGCATAATTGGTTCACTAGGCAAAGTTGACATGCGTGATATAGATGCAAGAAACGGTCGCTTTGGCTTGGATATTGGCAACCAACCAATGGGGCAAATGAAGTTCGATTCAATAGGCGGCAACTTTGAAGGCGCTAACTTTGAAGGTGCAGATTTAAATATTGCAGCCTTTCCTTTCGGCAACTTAAGAGGTGCTAATTTGCGCAATACTAATTTAAACCGTGCTGATTTGGTTTCTGCTGATTTAACAGGTGCTGATTTAACAGGCGCAGACTTAACTGATGCCGATGTTGACAATGCAAACTTTAAAGATGTAATAGGCTTAAGTACTGTAAAAGGTTTTGATACGGTAACAGGCCAATGCAATAACTGTGTTGCGATGGTAGACAAAGATGAACCTGTAAAAGTAAGTGCAAATGCAAGCCAAGAAGGACCTGGCTGTACTATGAACAACTAAAGAGACAAGGACAAGCGAGAACTAACTGCTTGCCAACTCCATCAACGCATCGCGGCTAAGTATATCCACTTGGCCGCGCCCTAGTGTTACCCACTCTCGTTGCTCGAACCTTTTTAATTGTCTACTCACCACTTCACGCGCTGTACCTAGTTCATCTGCCATCTGCTGATGCGTACGTAATACGCTATCCTGCTTAGAATCCAACAATAGCTTTGCTAATCTAGCATCCAAACTATGGAAAGCCACTTCATCTAACAACACAATTAAGTCCGTAATTAACGCACCATAGTTAGTCATCACAAAAGTACGAAATACCTTTGAATCAATCATTAACTGATTAAAAGCAGCAGAGGGAATAATCACATCTTTAATGGCTTCTTCTACCACAGTAGAGGCTGGATAATCACTACTGCCTAGCAAACATGTCGTCGTAATAACGCAAGTCTCACCTGCGCCTACACGGTAGAGCAGTATTTCACGGCCACTTGCAGACATTTTGTACACACGGGATTTGCCAGCAAGACGCATCACATAAGCACCGCAAGGACCACCTTCGCGGTAGCCGATAGTACCAACGGGCGCTTCAACGATACGTGTTGATTTTGCCAACAGGCTGCGCGCATTTTCTTCTAAGTGCACTAAAGGCGGAAACTGTTCTAACCAAGCTAAATCTGACATTCAAACTCCCTGTAGTTGATGCAATATATTACGATAAAAGATAAATGAATGTCTTACGCTTCTGCAATCAGATATTTCACCATCTCTAAGCCGAAGCCAACGCCGAAGCCATTGACGGTGGATTGCACCGCGCCTAAGCCGCCTTTGCGGTTTGTACTCGACAAATCAGCATGTAGCCACGCTACATCATTTTCAATGAACTTACCAAGGAAACGTGCAGCATGCATATGATCGCCGCCGCCTTCTAAAGTGCATTGTTTAATGTCTGCAATATCACTATCTAAATCACTATCCATATCCTCTTCATAAGGAAAAGCGACAATACGCTCACCCGCCAATGCGCCTGCAGCCACAGCTTTACACAGCAGCGCTGGCCGGTTGCCAACCACACCGCTCATGCGATTAGTAACGGCTACTTCCATACTGCCTGTTAATGTTGCATAGTCTAAAATTGCATCAGGTTTTTGTCGCGAGGCCAATGTGAGCGTGTCGGCTAGCACCATGCGACCTTCTGCATCAGTATGTACGATTTCAATCGTCATCCCATTTAATGCAGTTACCACATCATTTTGCTTATAGGCCAATGGCCCAATATGGTTTTGTGCAATGGCTAACCAACAATCAATTTTTACTGGCAATTGCATCTCTGTTACCGCTAATAAAACACCTAGCGCAACGGCAGAGCCGTTCATGTCTTCATGCATACCTTGCATGTACTTGGCAGGTTTCAAATTATGACCGCCTGTATCAAAACAGATGCCCTTACCGACCAAGGCAATTTGTTTTTTTGCATTTTTAGGACTATAAGTTAAATGTACGATTACAGCATCCTGCGGATCGGAGCCCTGCCCAACAGCAACAAAAGCACCCGCACCCATTTTCTTAAGTGCCTGCATATTAAGCACTTCACTTTTCCAGCCATATTGCTTAACCAGACCCGCTATTTTTTCACGGTATATTGTAGGTGTTAATGCATTAGGTGGAAGCATGGTTAATTGGCGGCATAATGTATTACCTGCAACACGTGCGTTAATATGTTCATAGTTGTGTGCTGCTTTAAACCCATAAATGTTAATCGCTTTTAAGCGTACGATCTCTGGCTTATTTTTATGGCTAGGCAAATCAGCAGCATTAACCGTTGCAACATAATAAGCAGCACCAGCATTGATCTCTTTTGCCTCATCATTACCCAATACACAAATCGCTAGCTGAGCTGGAGATTCATCTAGCAAAGGCTTAAGCGCCTGACGTAGCAAACTATGCTGTTGAAACTTACTGGTTTTTTTATCTAAAATAAGAAAACTAATCATGCCGCCCTTAGGCAAATCCAAACTCAATGGTTTTTTAATCAGGTCTTCGAACGTTGATTGGCTACGTTTAAGCTTGCTTTGCAGCTCTTTCGCAAAGGGGAAGCCATCCTTTACCAAAGAATCCAACACGATAAGTATGTGCTTTTCTGAAGATAGCGACTCTTCGCTACATTTTTCAGCATATTGAACTAATTTTAACGACATTTACCTACCACACACCCTTCTGCATTATCTAAAATAAACGCTGTAAAACACCTGTATAGACGTTTTCGGCATCACGTTTTAACTTGACCAAAAAGCTTAATAAAGCCAAACTATCACCTTTATATAAGAACAACTCAATTCACATAAAGTTGCGCCACATCTCAACGGATTATACGCGCGGCAATCGCAACACGGAGAAATCTTAACGTATGGCAACAAATCCACAAACTGGTTTGACTGAAACAGATCCGCTAGAAACGCAAGAATGGCTTGACGCATTGCTTTCTGTTATTGAGAACGAAGGCGTAGAGCGCGCCCACTTCCTGCTTGAGGCGATGATTGACCAAGCGCGACGTTCTGGCAGTAATTTGCCATATAACGCAACGACAGCCTATGTCAATACTATTCCGACTCACTTGCAAGCCAAATTGCCAGGTGACCCAGAAATGGAACGTCGTATTCGCGCGCTAATACGCTGGAATGCAATCATGACCGTGCTGCGAGCAAATGAAAAATCGCCGGGGGTTGGTGGTCATATTGCGAGCTTTCAATCAGCAGCAACACTATATGACGTTGGTTTCAACCATTTTTTTCGTGCTGCAAATGAAAACTTCGGCGGTGATTGTATCTACTTTCAAGGCCACTCATCACCAGGCATATATGCGCGCGCTTTCTTAGAAGGCCGTATTACGGAAGAACAATTAGATAATTTCCGTCAAGAAACAGGGGGTAATGGTTTATCAAGTTACCCACATCCATGGTTAATGCCAGATTTTTGGCAGTTTCCAACCGTATCAATGGGTATTGGCCCATTGGCCGGCATTTATCAGGCACGTTTCTTAAAATATCTACATAACCGCGGCATTGTAGACACTAGCGACCGTAAAGTATGGGTATTCTGCGGCGATGGCGAAATGGACGAGCCAGAATCACAAGGCGCTATTTCACTTGCTGCACGTGAGAATCTAGATAACCTTATTTTTGTGATTAACTGTAACTTGCAGCGCCTTGATGGCCCTGTGCGTGGTAATGGAAAAATTATTCAAGAACTTGAATCTAACTTCCGTGGTGCAGGCTGGAATGCACTAAAAGTTGTGTGGGGATCTTATTGGGATCCATTGCTTGCGATGGATAAAGACGGCTTACTCAAAAAACGCATGGAAGAATGCGTCGATGGTGAGTATCAAAACTTCAAACAAAAAGGTGGCGCTTACACACGTGAGCACTTCTTTGGTAAATACCCAGAACTTAAGGAAATGGTTGCGGCAATGTCAGATAATGATATTTGGCGTTTGAACCGTGGCGGACATGACCCACATAAAGTATTTGCCGCATACCACGCCGCAGCAAATCACAAAGGTCAACCAACTGTGATTCTTGCCAAGACAGTTAAAGGATATGGCATGGGCGATGCAGGCGAGGGTCAAAATACAACTCATCAACAAAAAAGCATGGATATCGAATCACTAAAAACATTCCGTGATCGTTTTGATTTGCCAATAACGGATAAACAAGTAGAAAACTTGTCTTACTACAAACCAGCCAAAGACAGCCCTGAAATGAAATACATGGCTGAGCGTAGCGCTGCAATGGGTGGGCATATCCCAAAACGCAGACAAAAAGGTAATGAGCTCACAGTCCCTAAACTTTCGGTACTTGACAATATGCTCAAGGCAACAGGTGACCGTGAAATCTCAACCACCATGGCATTTGTGCGTATTCTTTCAACACTATTGCGTGATAAAGAAATTGGTAAGTTTATTGTCCCTATCGTGCCAGATGAAGCACGCACCTTTGGTATGGAAGGCATGTTCCGTCAATTAGGTATTTACTCTTCAATTGGCCAGTTATATGAGCCACAAGATTCTGACCAAGTGATGTACTACAAAGAATCAAAAACAGGTCAAATTTTAGAAGAAGGCATTAATGAAGCGGGCTCAATTGCCAGCTGGATAGCGGCTGCAACGTCATACAGTGTATCTGGCGTACAAATGATTCCGTTCTACATCTACTATTCAATGTTTGGTTTCCAGCGTATTGGTGACTTTGCATGGGCAGCTGGTGATAGCCGCGCACGTGGCTTCTTACTGGGTGCTACGGCAGGCCGTACGACATTAAATGGCGAAGGTTTACAACATGAAGATGGGCATAGCCACTTGATGTCCGCAACCATCCCTAACTGCGTATCTTATGACCCGACATTCTCTTATGAGCTTGCCATTATCATTCAAGAAGGTTTGCGCCGTATGGTGCAAAATCAAGAAGATGTGTACTACTACATCACCTTGATGAATGAAAACTACAGCCATCCAGAAATGCCTAAAGGCTGCGAGCAAGCTGTTCTAAAAGGCTTATACAACTTTAGCAAATCTAAAGCTAAAGGTGAAAAAGTGCAGCTTATGGGTAGTGGCGTAATCCTACGCGAAGTAATCGCCGCTGCTGAAATGCTAGAGAAAGACTGGGGCATTTCTGCCGATGTATGGAGCGCACCTAGCTTTACTGAGTTACGCCGAGAAGGCTTAGACTGCGAACGCTGGAATATGCTGAACCCTGATAAAAAACAAAGAGTGAGTTATGTTGCAGAATGCTTAAAAGACGCCAAAGGCCCAGTGATTGTTTCTACTGATTACATGAAGAGCTTTGCTGAACAAATTCAACGTTTTGTACCAAATGCTTTTGTCGCATTAGGTACCGATGGCTACGGCCGTTCTGATAGCCGAGAAGCATTACGTGATTTCTTTGAAGTCGATAGAAACTACATTGTCGTCACAACATTAAAAGCATTGAGCGACGAGGGTAAATTGCCTGCTAAAAAAGCAGCCGAAGCAGTTAAAAAATACAAGCTTAACCCTAACAAACCAAACCCAACGACCATTTAGATCATTGGTTCGGAGTAAATAAATGAGTTTAAAAGATGTTTTAGTCCCTGATATTGGCAACTTTGATTCTGTCGATGTCATTGATATCTTAGTCGCCGCGGGCGATACAATCGAAATAGATGATTCTTTGCTGACTGTTGAGTCGGACAAAGCTTCTATGGATATTCCTGCACCTTTTGCTGGCACCGTAAAAGAAGTTAAATTAAAGGTAGGTGACTCAATAGCTGAAGGTCACTTAATACTGACGCTTGAAGCAAGCACTGAAGCTGCTACTCCTGTTGCAGAAAAAGCACCCGCTCCCACACCTGAAAAAGCTACTAAAGCACCAAAAGCAAAAATTCCTGAGCCATCGCGCCCAGCATCAGCGCCACCAAAACAAGTACAACCAGCAGGCAAACCTGCACCTGTAGGCGCACATGTTGAGACCAACAGAGAAATCAAGTCACACGCTAGTCCATCAGTACGCAAATTTGCACGGGAACTAGGTGCCGATCTTAAATTAATACAAGGCACTGGCACTAAAAATAGAATTCTGACAACTGACGTGCAAGCCTATGTTAAAGGTGAATTAAATAAACCACGTAGTGATAATATGGGCGCAGGCTTAGGTGCACTAGCAACATTACCAATGCCTGTGATTGATTTCAGTAAATTTGGCGAGTTTGAGACCAAAGCACTATCACGCATTAAAAAATTATCTGGTGCAAACTTGCATCGCAACTGGGTCACAGCACCTCATGTCACACAATTTGATGAAGCTGACATTACCGATTTAGAAGACTTCCGCAAGTCGATGAAAAAAGATGCAGAAAAACGTGGTGTGAAATTAACTATTCTCGCCTTTCTTATTAAGGCATCCGTCAACGCGCTCAAAGCATATCCCAACTTTAATTCATCATTATCAGCTGATGGCGATAGTTTAATTCTTAAAAAATATTACAACGTTGGTTTTGCTTGTGACACACCAGATGGCCTTGTTGTGCCTGTGGTAAAAAGCGTCCAAGAAAAAGACGTGCTAGAGATAGCACGTGATTTAATGGAACTCTCTGGAAAGGCACGGGAACGTAAGCTCAAAGTAGAAGAAATGCAAGGCGGCTGCTTTACCATCTCTAGCTTAGGCGGTATTGGCGGCACAATGTTTACGCCAATTATCAATTGTCCAGAAGTGGCAATTTTAGGGGTATCACGCGCTAACTTTAAGCCTGTTTACAACAAAGAAACCCAAGACTTTGAACCGCGCTTAATGCTGCCTTTGTCACTATCATATGATCATCGTGTTGTTGATGGTGCAGATGGCGCCCGCTTTACCAGTCATATGCGTATGATGCTGTCGGACGTACGTCGCTTACTACTTTAAGGTTTAACAATGAGCAATTTAATTGAAGTATTAGTGCCTGATATTGGCAATTTTGATAGTGTTGACATCATTGAGGTATTAGTCAGCGTTGGCGACACCATCGAAAAAGAAGATTCACTTATCACAGTAGAGTCTGACAAAGCCTCAATGGATATTCCATCATCTGAATCAGGTGTAGTCAAAGAGATTAAAGTAAAAGTAGGTGACCAAGTCGCTAAAGATACGTTAGTTTTATTACTTGAAGCCTCTGCACAAACAGCTAAGCCTGCTACTAAAGCTACAGAAGAACCTACGCCAACAGCTAAAGCAGAAAAAGCACAAGCGCCTGCACCTTCCGCCGCTGTCGCGACAGGTGATAACGATGTAACCACTGAAGTAGTCGTGTTAGGTTCGGGTCCAGGTGGCTACACCGCCGCTTTCCGCGCAGCAGACTTGGGCCAAAAAGTCGTGCTCATTGAACGTTACGCAACACTAGGTGGCGTATGTTTGAATGTGGGCTGCATACCTTCTAAAGCATTGCTACACACAGCTAAAGTTATTACAGAAGCTGAAGAAACTGCGCAGCATGGCGTAAGCTTTAACAGCCCAAATATTGATTTAGACAACTTACGTAACTGGAAAGCCAATGATGTCGTTGGCAAGCTCACAGGTGGCTTAGCCGCCATGGCAAAACAACGAAACGTAACCGTTATTAATGGCTACGGAAAATTTACCAGCCCCAATCAAATTGAAGTCACTGATGAAGATGGCAAAACAACAAAAGTTGGCTTTAATAGTGCCATTATTGCTGCTGGCTCACATGCCACCAAATTCCCTGGTGCGCCAGATGATGAACGCATTATGGATTCTACTGGCGCATTAGCACTGGCTGACATACCAAAACGTATGCTAGTGATTGGCGGCGGTATTATTGGCCTTGAAATGGGTACTGTTTATGATGCCCTTGGCACAAAAGTAAGCGTTGTTGAGTTTATGGATAGCCTAATAACGGGTTGCGACCGTGACTTAGTGCGGCCACTACAAAAACGCATGAGCAAGCGCTTTGAGAATATTATGCTTTCAACAAAAGTGGCTAAAATGGATGCAAAAAAAGATGGTATCCATGTCAGCTTTGAGGGTGAAGCTGTAGAAGATGGATCTGTACCCAAAAAAGCGCAAGTATATGATCGTGTATTAGTATCTATCGGCCGTCGGCCTAACGGCAAAATCATTGGCGCTGAAAAGGCAGGTATTACAGTTGATGAACGTGGATTCATTGCTGTGGATAAACAAATGCGTACCAACGTACCGCATATTTTTGCCATTGGAGACATTGTTGGCCAACCAATGCTTGCACATAAAGCAACGCATGAGGGCAAAGTGGCTGCTGAAGTAATAGCTGGGCATAAAGTGGAGTTCCAAGCCATGGTCATACCGTCAGTGGCTTACACTGACCCTGAAATAGCTTGGGTAGGCGTGACAGAAACTGAAGCGAAAGCCGAAGGCCTGCAATTTGAAAAAGCAAGCTTCCCTTGGGCAGCCAGCGGTCGCGCCATTTCAGTAGCGCGTACAGATGGCACAACAAAACTACTATTTGATAAAGAAACACATCGCCTGATTGGTGCTGGCATTGTCGGCTTAAACGCAGGCGAACTGTTAGCTGAAGCAGTGCTAGCAATAGAAATGGGCGCAGATGCCCATGATTTAAGCTTAACCATTCATGCGCATCCAACATTATCAGAAACAATATGCTTTGCTGCAGAGATGAAAGAAGGCACGATTACTGACTTATATATCAAAAAACGCTAAACACCTTCATCTAAAACTAAAAAGCCAATCTACAAATGACTGAAGATTGGCTTTTTAATACCTAGAAATAACGACTCCATTTTATACAGGGCAAGTCACGGGCGTAACGCTGGTGCCAACGAACTCAGGTTGGATTTTATATAACGTTAATGCAGCTTCTGCATTGACATCTTTTACCAACAGACTCGCAAGCGCCTTCCCTTGGTTACGTAATGATTTCTTTGCATTTTTTACACCTTTAGATTTCAGCTGCCGCAATAGTGTAATCGCGTGTGCTTCTTCAGCAAACAAACCAAAAGATATGGCATGTCGCCATTGTGAGTCTTGCACGATATGCAGTTCATCAACACCTAGCGCTTTAATCTCATCCGCTTTCTGCTGTGCTAACGCTGCGGTTCTAAATGGTGGGTAATATACCCAAAAGCGCCTATCTCGTCTTTGAGTAGACTCTTGATTAACATCCGCCTGCAAGCCTAAGTTAACCAAAATGACTTGTGCAGTCGCAATATTGGTTGAAGAAAAGTTACCCCATTTGTAACAACCAGAATCAGCTTGAGAAAAGTGACTGGCTGCGCTGGGTGCTTTTTTAGGTAAAGCTTCTAAATCTTTTTCTGTCAAAATTTTTAACTTATCGACATTTAACTCTTTGCTAACAACTTTAACTTTCGGCGCCATTTTATCCATATTGAAATAAGCGAACACCACGATATTAGCCAACACTAGCAATAAAAAGAATAACCTCATACAGCCTCTTCCTCTAATAAAATCAAACCTTGTAACACTAAACTTTCTTCAATGATAACGTGTTTCATGTGTGGCTTTAAAGCTTCTGCAATTATTTTTGCATCACCACCACTGACAATGATTTTAGGCAAGTAAGCACTGTGCTTTTCAAGTTGTTTCAATAACAAAACAATCGCACCTAAAATCGCATTCATATTACCTGTAGCAATCGCATCTTGCGTATTGGTTGGAAATTTAACAACCTCACCCTCTGCCTCACTATCTAATTGCGCCCCATTTTCTTTAAGTGCAGCATGCATTAAATGCAAGCCGGGCATAATCGTCCCACCAATGAATAAACCGCTCTTAGATGTTTTGTCTTTTGCCAATGCATCTATTGTCACAGCCGTGCCTGCATTCACCACAATACAAGGTTGTTTTTTAATTTTCCAAGCGGCGATAAGCGCAGCCCATCGGTCGACACCTAGCGCCTCAATAGGCTTGTATTTGTTAATCACGCCGCACGCTTTTGCTTGAGAAGAAACAAACTCAACCTGTACACGTTTCGGCGCTAACTTAGTTACCATTTCTGCTGTATCATCGCCTGCCACATTGGCCACTAGCATTTTTTCAATCCCGGCAAAAGATCGCTTCAATTTTGATGTTGCTAAATTTGCATTAGTGCAAACTTGCACTGTTTTTAGTGTGCCGTCTTCATTCACTGCCGCCCATTTTGTACGTGTATTACCAATATCAACTACTAACAACATTTACTCACCTTCCACACTTTAATATCCAAACCATAATATCCAAACCATGTATTTTTAATCATATTTGCTCAGTCTTGCCTTCTTAATGAAATTTCACCCGCAGAAAAACGCTGTAAACCCAGCGCTGTTTCTACTAACAAAATCCCATCATCAGCTACATTTTTTACAATCCCTTGCACATCTCGTCCATCTGGCAACAACATACGCACCTGCTTATTTTGATACGCATGATAACGTAACCACTCATCACGTATACTTAAAAACCCATCCTGCTCAAAATGACTTAATACATCTGCCATATGCTTAAGCGCAATACCGAGCAATGCATTTTGATTCATGCTACCACTACTAACATGAGCCAAATCGGTAGCCGGCTGATCAATGTTATTTAACACGCCATCAGGCAAATCAACATTAACCCCCACACCAATCACAGCAGCACTTGGGCCATCTAAATCACCTTGTAAATCAATCAATATACCCGCTAATTTTTTATTATCGACTAATATATCATTAGGCCATTTAAGTTGCGCATTGTTAATGCCCAGTTCATCCAAAGCACGCATTAAAGCCACACCTACCGCCAAACTTAAACCAGAAAGCGCAGCAGCACCACATTGAAAACGCCAAAGCAATGAGAACGTAAGGCTAGCACCCAAATGCGAAACCCAAGTTCTGCCGCGTCTACCACGCCCTTTACTTTGCACATGTGCGGCTACACAAGTCACATGGGCAGCACCTTTCGCCGCCAGTTGCATTAGGTGTGTATTGGTCGATGGTGTTTCATCTAAAATATCCAAATTAAACCAAGCACGTTGCTCACCAATAAATTTTAAAACCTCTACCTCATTTAAAAAATTAACGGCCGCGGGCAATTTATAACCTCGACCACGCACACTAAACACCTCTACCCCTAAACTTTGCGCATGCTGAATAGCGTTCCAAATCGTTACGCGCGTCACATTAAACTGCTGCGCAAGCGCTTGGCCAGAGTGAAATTTTCCATCTGCTAACAAGCGTAAAATTGGGAAAGTAAGTGAATTCATGCTGAGTTAAATTTTAGCACAGCCTCTAGCATATTAAGGATTAAAGCAAACACCCTCTCATGCGTGTAAAATACAACTTATTCATTTAACTGTTTATTCAACCCGCGCATTATGTCTGCTAAAAAAACCCCATTACCGCCAGGTTCCAACTTTATTCGTGCCATTATTGAAAAAGATTTAGGCCTCAATAAATATGAACATAAAAAATGGGCTGGCAAACCCGGCAATGCAGCAGACCAAGCGAGTGGCGACATAGATGCAGCCAAAATACGCACGCGCTTTCCGCCAGAACCCAATGGCTACCTACATATCGGCCATGCCAAATCTATCTTCTTAAACTTTGGTTTAGCGAGGGATTACGAAGGTGTTTGCCATTTACGTTTTGATGACACTAACCCAGAAAAAGAAGAACAAGAATATGTCGACAGCATTAGTGATATGGTGCAGTGGCTTGGCTTTAATTGGCAAAATGAAACTGAAAATGGCAAAGAAACTAACCTATACTTTGCCAGCAACTATTTTGATGACATGTATAACGCCGCTGAAGCGCTGATTGAGCACGGCCATGCTTATGTTGACGCACAAAGTGCAGAAGAAATGCGCATTAATCGAGGCACCTTAACAGAGCCGGGCAAAGACTCACCCTATCGTGACCGTACGACAGAAGAAAACCTCACAATATTTCGTGAAATGCGTGATGGGCAACACGCTGATGGCAGCATGATATTGCGCGCTAAAATCAATATGGCATCGCCTAATATGAATTTGCGTGACCCTGCTATTTATCGCCTACGCCGTGCGCATCACCACAACACGGGTGATAAATGGTGTATTTACCCTATGTATACGTTTGCGCACCCAATAGAGGATGCATTAGAGCGTATCACGCATTCACTCTGCACCTTAGAGTTTGAAGACCAACGTCCGTTTTACGACTGGCTACTCAAAAAATTAGTAGAAACCGGCTTTTTTGAGCAACCGTTGCCTAAGCAATATGAGTTCGCGCGTCTTAACCTTACCTACGTCGTGTTATCTAAACGCAAACTAATACAATTAGTCGAAGATAAACACGTTAACGGCTGGGATGACCCACGTTTACCGACGCTGGCAGGCGCACGCCGCCGCGGCTATACAGCAGAAGGCTTTAAATTATTTACGGATAGAATTGGCGTGAGCAAAGCCGATTCATGGATTGAATACACCATACTAGAAGACTGTATGCGCGAAACACTTAACCAATCAACCGAACGACGCATCGCTGTACTAGACCCCATTAAATTAGTGATTGATAACTACCCTCTAGAGGCTAATGGAAAGTCACAAGTCGAAGATTGCTTTGCCCCAAATCATCCATTAAAACCAGAGCTAAGTAAACGCACTATACCGCTCACCAATGAACTATGGATAGAACGTGACGACTTTATGGAAGAACCATCCAAAGGCTTCTTTAGACTCACCCCAGACGGCATGGTGCGCTTGCGCTATGGTTATGTGGTGAAGTGTACTGGCTTTGAAAAAGATGCAGAAGGCAATGTCACTATCGTACATTGTGATTATCTGCCAGACACAAAATCAGGCACTGATGGCGCCAATAGTGTCAAAGTAAAAGGCAACATCCATTGGCTCAGCACCGCACATACCTATCAAAGTGAAATCCGCATGTACGATAGATTGTTTAAAGAAGCGAAACCTGGCCAAGGTAAAAATGAAGATGGCTCTGATCGTGACTATATTGATGACATCAACGCCAACTCAATGCACACCATCAATGCACAACTAGAGCTAGCTTTAAAAGAAGCCAAACCAAGCGACACCTTCCAGTTTGAACGTCACGGCTACTTTGTCGCCGATAGAAAAGATAGTGCAGAGGGTAAGCCAGTGTTTAACCGGACGGTCACATTACGGGATGCTTGGCAAAAACAATAAGATAATGCTCGTTTATATGCTAGATATCAACATATAAAAGAATAGTGGTCTGACTATAAGTGCATAATACTAAAGAATTAAAATTCTCGTTATTAACAAGTTAGGCTCTTATGAATCGTAACTTTGAAATAGTTGATGGAATCTATCTTGTGCAAGAAAGTTACGATCTCGATTTACATAATAATTTCGACTTCAAGAGCCTCGATTACTCAGTAAAGGAGCGTAAGCTTGTATTAAACTGGCAGCGCTCGGAAGGAAATTGGGTTAGCTCAGAGACTCCCGCGCAATTGAATATAGAGTTCCATGAAGTAAGTGAATTTCGTTTTATGCCGCGGGATTCAGAAATGCCATTTACTGAAGATGACTGTATCAACTCCTTTGGGTATTGGGTAGATGAAGACTGGGCTGAAGGTGTCATCATGGTAGAGCCGAATCAAACAGCTGAGCCTCAATGGCTTACAGCAATAGATTTTATGTCTGGTGCAGTTTTGGCTGTTCAGGCGAAGAATGCTAATGCCAATATTTTGGCCTAACAATCATGTCAGCCGTAAAGGTCATCACCATTTCACTAAGTGCTACACCCGCAAGGGGCGTCCCCATTCTCGCTAACCGCTGAAGCGGTAAGTCGAATGTGAAAGCATGACGCTACATATGTTTAATATGTAAGGAGTGGTTTTATGCAAGCAACACAGCATAGCAACGAAAATTAGATTTTTATAAGATCTGCGTACTTGGCACGTATCTTTGCGGCTTTCGGCGCCGCCACCGCCAAACAATAAGGCTGGCTAGGATTTTTAGAAAAATAGTATTGATGATAATCCTCAGCTGGGTAAAACGTTACGGCTGAATTAAGCTCAGTGACGATAGGCGCGTTATAAATATAAGCCGCGTTAAATGTTTCTATCATTTTTTCTGCTGCTGAAAATTGCGCTTCATCCTGATAAAAAATAGCGGAGCGATATTGTGTGCCTACATCGTTACCTTGCCTGTTAGGTGTTGTTGGATCGTGACTGACTAAAAATATTTCTAACAAGGTCTCATACGAAATAACACTTTCATCATAAGTAATTCTAATGCCTTCAGCATGACCTGTGTCACCATTACTAATGGTTTTATAAGTTGGATTGTCAGTATGGCCGCCTATATAACCAGATTCAACCTTGCTCACGCCTTTTAGCTGGCTAAATACTGGCTCTGTGCACCAAAAACAACCGCCTGCAAAAATTGCAATTTGTTCGTTACTCATGAGGCATTTACCTTTAAAATTAAGCTTACTATTTAGTCTGTATTATAGGTAAGTCATTACAGTTAACCAGTTTGTACTGCAAATAAAATCACCCCTCAATAAAACGCTATGTCATTAAATGCTTTATATGTCGATTTTAATTCCTACTTTGCCTCTGTAGAGCAACAGTTGCGCCCAGAATTGCGTGGCAAACCAATAGGTGTTTTACCGGTGATGGCAGAAACGACTTGTTGCATTGCGGCGAGCTACGAAGCCAAAGCGTTTGGCATTAAAACAGGGACGATTGTGCGTGATGCACGCAAGCTATGCAAAGACATGATTTTTGTACAAGCGCGGCCACCACTTTATGTGGAGCATCACCATAAGCTGATTGAGATTGTAGAAAGCTGCACCCATGTAGAAGAAGTGCGCTCTATTGATGAGATGGTATGCAAGCTGACAGGCAGCCAACAACAAAAAGAAAATGCGCTGCAATTAGCCGCAACAATTAAACGTGAAATTAATAAACAATACGATTACATCAAGTGTTCGATTGGCATTGCGCCTAATACGTTTTTATCCAAAGTAGCCTCTAACATGCAAAAACCAGATGGCTGCGTGGTGATTGAACAACATGAAATTCCTGATAAATTATTACCGCTTAAACCGCGTGATTTAAATGGCATAGGTCGGCAAATGGAAGCGCGACTTGCACGCTATGGCATAACCACTATTGAAGCGTTATATGCTGCAAACCGTGACCAATTACGCACGGCATGGGGCAGTGTTGAGGGCGAGCGGTTTTATGACAAGCTACGTGGCTTAGAACCCTATTACGTTAAAAATACACGTAGCAGTTTAGGGCATAGTCATGTGTTACCACCTGAGCAACGTAACATTACTGGCGCAAAAGCCGTGTTGCACCGCTTGCTACAAAAAGCCGCCATGCGCATGCGTAGCTATGAACTACTCGCGACAAAAATTAAGATTAAAGTAAAATTTAGAGACCAGCCAAGCTTTAATGCAGAAAGCGAGATTTCAGCTACGGATGACACGCTAATACTAACCGACTCAATCGAAACCTTATGGCAACAATATCCTAAGCACACAGAACATAAACACCCGCCCATTGCTATTGGTGTTAACTTTTCAGGTTTGGCAAGCGCGCAAGAAGTGGCACAAGATCTATTTGCAGAGAAGCCATCGGCTACGCAACAAAAGCTCAATGCAGCGCTGGATACACTCAATCTAAAATATGGCAAAAATACCGTGTATTTAGGCGGCGCGCATGAAGCATTAAAAGATGCGCCTATGCGCATCGCATTTAATCATATTCCCAACTTAGTGGTGGAAAATGACGATTAAATGAACTAATATGCACCGTCTATTTCTATCTATTAGCATGTAGTCAGAATCAACGCTCATGTACAAAACTAACATCAACTGGAGCATCATTAATGTCAACATTTAACTCTTTAACGCTAGCCGTATTCTTATCACTTCTTATTGGTGCATGTTCAAGCGAAGAACACGAACCAACGGGTGATACAAACCATATGAATCAACACGCACCATCTAGTGATGCAGAAGGCATGGCGGGCACAAAGGGCACTTTTGAATTTCAACCAAATGATTGGCAAGAAAATACAACCAGTTGGTGGAAAGATACTGATGGTGTAGACCCAAGCGTTGCTGGCTGTCATATCGGTACAGATGAAAATGGTGAGCCTAATGGCCGCATGTTCGGTGAAGCATGCTTAGACAATGGTTTATTAGTTGAATCAAACCCTGGTGCGGATGAACTACACAGCCATGCAAATGATATCGGTCACCCTGATACATTTGATTGCAACACATGGTGTGTTGGTAAAGGTAATAAGAACGGCGTATGCGAAGTGGCAGCGGCACCGCCATGCGCACAATCAGCAGCCTGTTCTTGTAATTAATCTTTACACTTCAGCCCATACCCCAAGCCTTAAACCCCTTTTACCAACTGGTTGAAAACCATGGAAACAGTATCAATTTTAGTCGATGTACAGAACGTCTATTACACGACCAAGTCTGCTTATCAGCGTAATTTTGATTACAACCAATTTTGGGCCAAGGTGACGCATAAGCGAATCGTTGTAAACGCTGTTGCTTACGCCATTGATAGAGGCGATGAAAAGCAAAGGCAATTTCAAAACATACTGAAAGCGATTGGGTTTGAGGTGAAACTAAAACCATTTATTCAACGTGCAGATGGCTCCGCCAAAGGCGATTGGGATGTTGGCATTACATTGGATGCGATTGAGTATGCAGCGCAAAGCGATACGGTCGTTATTGTGTCTGGTGATGGTGATTTTGATTTGTTAGCGCAAAAAATGAGAACACAATATCAATGCAAGGTTGAGGTTTATGGTGTTCAAGCACTCACGGCTGCTTCATTAATCAAAGCCGCGAGTGTTTTTCACCCCATTGATAACGACTTATTGCTATAGCTGCTTAACTTATTTAAGCTACATAAAGGACTTACATAAAAGTCCAGGCCAAAATGCGGGTGATCTTATTGCCTTGATGCATTTCTATTTCTCTCACGTCAGTCACGTTTAGCTCGCTTAGCAATGTTTGGGCGATTTCCAAATACTCTGTTCTTGAAACCAAGGTGGTAAACCAGCGGCACTGTTGTGCGAAATGTTGGCTTTCAGTCATCATGGTGCGCAAGAACGCTCTTTCGCCGCCGTCACACCAAAGCTCTGTGCCTAACCCGCCAAAGTTTAAGCCTTTGGGGTCTTGTCGTGTTTTATGCGTGACTTTTTGGTTGCGATTGCGTGCGAGGTTATCGCGTTTCTTCTGGTTACTACTGAGCGCACCAGCTAATGAGCCATGAAAAGGTGGGTTACATACGCTAACATCAAAGTAGTCACCCGCTTCTATGACACCTTCAAAAATATGGCTTTTATCTTGTTGCAAACGGAGTGTTAGCTCGCCTTTTAACGCAGGGTTGTTTTGCGCAATACTAGCCACATTATCCAGTGCTTGCGGATTCACATCTGTCGCCGTCACATCCCACCCGTAAGCCTGACAAGCCAAGAGTGCATAGATGCCATTAGCGCCTGTGCCGATGTCTAATAGTTTGATTGGTTTGTTATTCGCACCACTGCCTTTAACCTTACCATCTTTAAGCAAATCAGCCACATAGTGAATATAGTCTACACGCCCAGGGATGGGTGGGCATAGAAAGCCATCGGGAATATCCCATGCATCCACATCATAGTGATGCTTTAATAAAGCACTATTAAGCGCCTTCACCGCTTTGGCATTTGAGAAGTCGATAGACTCGTTACCGTATTTATTTGCTTTTACATATGGCTGAAGCGCTGGGTACGATTGTATGAGCGCAGCAAAATCATAGCCATGGTTATGCAGATTATTAGGGTGTAATCCTTTGGCTTCTTGCTGTACTAGTTTCATACTAGTTCTGTATGACACTAGCAATGAGATATAGCGTGTAGCCAATATAAATCGTAACTAAAACAGCACCGCCGAAGCGATTAATACTCTTTTCACCATCTGCTTTTTTACGGCGACCGATGACAAACAGCATCACGGTTAGTAACGCCATCAACATCCAATCACGTGTAATCACTTCTGCTGGCACTTGCATCGGGTGAATAGCCCCTGCTAAACCAACCACAGCCAATGTGTTAAATAAATTAGAACCGATGATATTGCCGACAGCTAAATCATGCTCACCTTTGCGTGCTGCCACGACAGAGGCAGCCAGTTCTGGCAAAGAGGTGCCAATAGCAATAACCGTTAAACCAATAATTAAATCACTGACACCAAAGGTCTGGGCGATATTAACGGCACCCCAAACCAACATACGCGAGCTAACAACCAGTAGCACCAAGCCAACAATGAGTAATAGCCAAGCTTTTTGTGGCTTAATTTCTTCTAATGCTTCTTCAACTTGTTCCTCTAATGGATCGACTGGGACATTAAATTGGGCTGTTTGTTTTCTACTCTGTAATGTCATCCATGTAAACACAATCATTAAAACAGCTAACTCTATCAATGCTTCAATACGTGTAATCTGACCATCTTGCAAATGAAAATAAGCGAGAAAAGTTACCGCTAATAAAATTGGTAGCTCTTTTTTTAAGACTTGCGAGCGTATAACCACTGGGCTAATGAGTGCTGTCACACCCAATACCAAGGCAATATTAGCAATATTAGAACCATAAGCATTACCTAAAGCAATACCTGGATTACCTTGTAAGGCAGATAAGACTGATACAGACATTTCTGGGGCAGATGTACCAAACCCGACCACAATCATCCCCACTAACAGGGTAGACATACCAAGACTGCGTGCAACGCCTGCTGCGCCATCGACAAACAGATCGGCGCTCCACACAAGAACCACCAACCCAATAATTATCATAACGATGGATAAAACCATTAATTTTTCTTCTTTAAATTAAAACAGGATAACGCATGAACTAAACAAGTAATTTTTAGAAAATATTGATGAATGTAAGACCCACAAAAACTAGTAACCACAATATTACCACCCATTAAATATAATCCGCAATAATGTAACCGATAACCACCCCTACAATCAGCTGTTCCAATACGCTAACACATCATTACTGCAACCGCGCTTAATCACTATATAAGCAATAACATTGAGCGTATAATTTATTTTAGGAGTTATTCAAGGTGTTTTAATTATGGGCAAAAGACAACAACAACCATATAACCCGCATGTTGCTATTTCTACAGATGAATTATCTGTGATTATTAGTTCCCGCAATAAACTCAAAATGTGGAACGACCTTAACGAACAGGCTTTAACTAATGAACCAGATGATATAGTCGTTAAAAACATTCAATCTACAGCCGCTTTCATCACCTTAAGTGGAAAATCTCTCACCTCTCAAAATTTTGAACTGATGCGTGCAATCAATCTGTTTAGCCTTACTTTATCCAAGGCTGAAATGGCAAAAGGTGTAGTCAACGGGATCGAAAATAGCATTGTAAAGAAAGCTAAAGATATTCTCAGTGTTTTTGAACCAGAAAGCATGAACCTTGCCCATGCCCAAGCGCGCAGCCAAGCCGCAATAGAAAAACCTGGCAAAATAGCCACAGGCATTTATTCTGCGATTAAATTAGCTTGGCAAAACCCCGATATTGTTACAAGCAAACTTAAACAAGCCGTTAGCCTTGGTATTGACAACGCTAAGAACCAGTTAGCAAACAACATGCAAACGGACAATGCAAGTTATGCTATTGGCACCTCTATCGGTGCAGGCATAACCAGCATCTCTGTAAACATGCTCGGCCCCACAAGGAAAATGGATTGGGATAACTATGCAAACGTGCTAGGAAGTGGAACAGTGCCGCC
>VAPK010199237.1_pt1 | contig 42324 bp, 38 predicted proteins | sample 3395031 | NCBI WGS metagenome assembly VAPK01 (sample SAMN08290443, study PRJNA428436) | hydrothermal vent metagenome | isolation source: Deep-sea hydrothermal vent chimney 1 | place: Pacific Ocean: Juan De Fuca Ridge
AGCTTGGATGAAAAACCTGTTCAGGCCAGTCGGGGAATGGTACTCATTGCAAACACTGTAATGGACAAGGTGATGGATAAAACTTTTGATTTAATCGTGTTACCCGGTGGCCTACCCGGCGCCGATCACTTACAAAATGATCAAAGAGTACAAGCTAAATTAAAATCCATGGACGCAGAAAATAAAACGATAGCCGCGATTTGTGCTGCCCCTAAAGCACTGGCCTCCGCAGGCTTGCTCGATGGCAAGACTATTACAAGTTATCCCGGCAGTTTAGAGGAATGTAATATTAAGAATTCGGACTACAAAGAACAAAGTGTTGTCAGTGATGGAAATATTATTACCTCACGGGGGCCGGGTACCGCAATGGACTTTGCCCTTACCTTAATTGAAAAATTACTTGGCAAAGAAAAGCGCGATGAAGTTGAAGGGCAGCTGATGCGTGGTTAATGCTTCAATTCAGCAAAGGCCTCTATTTCCAGTAATAAATTCGAACGGCAAATATCCCCTTGTAAATAAATGATTAAGGCATCCTTACCCATTCGCTGCGATAAGGCTTCGTGTATCATTTCATAATGTTCAGGATGCCGAATATAAACTTTCATTAATGATAAATCGGTTATGTCATGTATAGGCTGTTGATGCGTATCACGTACGGTCGTAACCAATGCTTCAACATTTTTAAGTGTTTCTTCTAACTGGATTAAAACATTTTCCTCATGCAAGGTTTCATGACCAACAATACTTGCCGTCCCGGAAATAAAAAAGTGGGTGACCGATGGCCAGTGTTTGAGTGTTGCACGCGCAAAAGAGGGGCTTTTCGGACTGTATTTTTGAGGATAGTGATAGGCGCTAATCTGTCTGGGATTTTCAACTTGTACACCCGCTTTAGTTGTCGCCATAAAATAGACAATAAAGCCTTTACCGTGTGTGCCAATCGCCGTTGCCGCCGGGAGTGTACGCTCAAATTCAGTTACATTCTGATAAGCACTGTAACGGCCAATACAGAAAGATTGATAACGCTCGACCGAATCAATAATAGTGTTAATTTCCGGGAAAAAATTCCAGATACGCACCAAATGAGGAAACTCTTTTTGATTTATAAAATTCAGAATTGATGAATAAGCATGAGTGCTACAATCTTCAAGTGAATTAAACTTAGACTCATCAAGGCAGATTTTGCCAAATAAGATTTCATTATTTTGTCGAAACTCAATATCCCCTTGTCGGCCAGAAATAAGCTTATCGCGCGCAACCCAGACTTCAGAATAGTTAACCGCAGACAACAAGGGTAATGCAATATTAAAGGCCTCACCTTCCCCTGCTTTAGATACCGGCTGTCCGACCGAAGTAAAATTAATCGTAGTAATAATCTTTTCTTTATCAAGTCCTTGAATTTGTTCGGTGTTGGCATACGAAATACAAAATGGGGCATTACCTGTCAAAAAAAGTTTACTTGACGGTTTGATATGGGTTACAGACATTTCAGCTATTCTTCCAACTATACTTAAGGATAATGTTGTTATTTTATCGCAAAATGGGGCCCAACAGTAAATAGACTTAAAAATAAGAGGGGAATTAAGCTTAACCATATGATTTTATAAGGATTATCCATATCACATAGGCCCAGTAGCCAGCCATTAAACGCATTTTGTCACCTTATCAGAGTGTTTCTGCTATAATCTCGGCCTTTTTGACAAATACAGATAGTTTTATGGGGAAAACAGCATGTCCACTAGTCAGCAAAGTGAGAAAGAATTAGAGGTCGCAGAATTAATTATAGAAGCGCTTAATCTGGAAGATATCAGTGCGGCAGAAATTGAGCCGGAAGCGCCTTTATTTCGTGAAGGTTTAGGGTTAGATTCAATTGATGCTCTAGAAATAGCAATGGCTATTTCCCAAAAATACGGGTTTCAGTTACGTTCAGATGACCCGAACAATGCAACTATTTTTGCAACCTTGCGCCAGTTAAGTGAGCATATCGAAAAAAATAAGCACTGAAATAAGCGCTCAACTTATAAACCAAACTTTGTTAGATCAATTATCGTGCTAAAGAAACAATATTGGAAATTATTCGCACTGTTTGCCAGTATTAGCTATCCTTTTTTAGTGCATTATCTAGTTGTAACCGGCCAATATCTATTGGCCGGTATTTATATCGTTGCACTATTACTATTGATAGCGATACAAAATTTTTTACAGAATAATAAAGGCTTAGCACTGGGGTTATTTTTTTTAGGTATCGTGATTAGTACTATTGTCCTTTATCAAGCACAAATCGTTATTTACCTGCCCCCGGTTCTTATTCCATTGGCATTGGCGATTATTTTTGGTAGAACACTCATGGGAGAGCAAACTGCATTCATAACCAGTATCGCACAAAAAATAAGACGCGCGCCTTTAGCTGAAACAGAACAAAATTATACCCGTGTTATAACGTATATGTGGGTTCTATTTTTTTTATTCCTTGCTATTGAATCAGCCGTGGTTGCCATAATTTATAATATACAAACATGGTCCTACATTACCAATTTTTTAAATTATATTTTAGTCGCCATTTTTGCAATATGTGAGTATCTATTACGCAGAATTATCTTACGTGATCTGGAACACCCAAGTTTTATTGGTTTCATTAAACAACTGATACAGGCACAGCGTAGCCACTCATGAAATTTAATTTGACACAACATACCAATAACCATTCCTTAATTGCATGGGATGAGCAATCATCCATAACCCATGCGCAATTCTTGATAGATGTTAAACATGTAGCCCATCATTTACCCGATAAAAAATATGCCATTAATTTATGTGATAATCGTTATTATTTTATGGTGGTCTTTGCTGCGGTTATTGTAAAAGAACAAACAAATTTACTGCCACAAAATCGGGTATTCGAAACATTATATGCAGTAGCGAATGATTATACAGACAGTTATTGTATTACCGAGGAAATGCTGGAAAATTTAACCTTAGAACAGATAGATATTAATGAAATTTTAAAACAACAAAAAAAATTTGTAGAATCACAAGATACCATCACAGCACCGGCTATTAATGGAGATCTTATTGCTGCCATTGCTTTTACATCAGGCAGCACTGGTATACCCCAGGCGAATAACAAAACATGGAAGACGTTGGTAATGGGAGCCCAGATGGCTGCCGAACGGTTTGGCATAGACAAACAACCGGCACATATTGTTTCAACAGTTCCTTCGCAACATATGTACGGGTTAGAAACGTCCATTCTTTACAGTTTACAAAATAAATGTCCTGTTTATGCTGGCAAACCTTTTTACCCGGAGGATATCCGGCGAATAATCAAGGCTGCACCACAAGCAGTTATTCTTGTGACTACCCCCGTTCACTTGCGTGCCTGTACGACAACAACAAATTTACAATGGAATAATATTGCTTTTATTATTTCCGCAACAGCGCCGTTGCGAAATGAAGTTGCCCGGCAAATAGAAGATAAAATGAAAACTACGGTTAAAGAAATATTTGGTTGCACCGAAGTTGGTTCAATGGCATCACGTGAAACATTAAGAGATAAAAACTGGCATCTCTATAAAGGTATACGGATATATAAAGCAACAGATAAAGTCTATATTGATGCGCCACACATAGATAAAGATATTGAGCTGAATGATGTTATAGAAATTGAAGATGAATATCATTTTAAGTTGCTAGGACGTAATGAAGATATGGTTAATATTGCAGGTAAGCGTGGCTCCTTATCTGATTTAAAACTAAAACTGGAATCAATCGAAGGCATTGATGATGCCGTGGTTTATTTACCCGATGATAAAAATGAAATTGCACGATTAACCGCTTTTGTTGTTGCAGAAAACTTAACCATAAAAGAAATTTTAATCGAATTAGCTAAAAAAATTGATAGCGTTTTTATCCCTCGGCCAATATATAAAGTCCCTAGGCTGCCTTATAATGAAACTGGGAAACTGGCACGACAGGCTCTTATAGAATTATCCTGCCAGTGCAAGAGAACAAGATAATGCAAACAACTCAGCCAATGTTTCTAATTGAAAAAGATCATCCCTGTCTGGAGGGGCATTTCCCCTCCAATCCGATTGTGCCGGGTGTTGTTATTCTGGATGAAGTAACCAATATTGTATTACAACAAAACAGTGGCTTTAAAATATGTGGCTTTAGTCATGTAAAATTCTTGCAGCCATTACTTGCCGAGCAAGAAGTTGTTGTTAAATTGGGTGATAAAACGATAACTAATGCTCGTTATTTAAAAATTAAATTCTCACTTTATTATAGCGATACTTTAATAGTTCAAGGTGAAGTCAAGCTTGAAGACCGCGCGGATTATAGTGAATAGTGCTATGAGCCACGTAACGACAAAAAATAATAACTGGAAAGAAAGTGCCGAAAGAAGTAATTCCTTTACAATAAAAATAATTTGCTGGATCGCCCTAAATATTGGCCGACCGGCTGCAAGGGTCATTTTATATCCGATTACCGCGTATTTTTTTATCACCTCGCCAAAAGTTATTCGTGCTTCTAAATATTATTTTAGTCGTATTCATGGCTCTAAGGTTTCATTTATCACTGTTATAAAACATATTCACCATTTCTCTGCAACCATTCTGGATCGTGTATTTTTTTTAACGGATCAACATGAAAAATTTAATATAACCATTTACGGGCAGGAAATTCTCGATAAATATATGACTCAAGGTAATGGCGGTATTTTATTAGGCTCCCACCATGGCAGCTTTGAAGTTTTACGCTCATTAGCGATTAAAACACATAATGTGCGTTTAAAAGTTTTAATGTATCGTGAACACAATCAAATGATTACTAGGATCCTTGATAAATTAAATCCTGACGTTGCTGAAACCGTTATTAATCTTGCCGATAACGATGCCCTTCTTCAAATGCAACAAGCCATTAATGAAGGATTTTTTGTAGGCATGTTAGGCGACCGTGTAACCGAAGGTGAACGAAAAACCGAATGTGTATTGCTCAATGACAAAGTAAATTTTCCTTCGGGTCCCATGTTAATGGCCTCTATTCTAAAGGTGCCGGTTGTATTATTTTATGGCTTATACCAAGGCGGCAATCGTTATGATCTACATATTGAATTATTAACTGACGGTCTCAATATAGAACGAAAAAATCGACAACAGGCCGTGCAACACTGGACTCAACAATATGTTTCACGGCTAGAGCAACATATTATAAAATCACCTTACAACTGGTTTAATTTTTATGATTTCTGGAATGATGAAAATAAATAAAATAATCAGAATTTATCTCTGTCTGGCCGGAATACTATTTAGTATTTTATTTACCAATATTGCCGCTGCTGAAAATAAAGGATTAGAGGCTGTTTTAAATAAATTATCGACTATTAAAAAAAGCATAGCCACATTCAAGGAAATTAAAACATATAATTTTCTGAATGAAGATATTAAATTAACCGGGCAACTTGAATTTATCGCTCCTGATACATTAATCAAAAAGACAATTAAACCAGAACCTGAATATTTCAAAGTCACCGGCAATAATCTGTTTATTAAAAAAGAAGATGGGAAAGAACATGATTTATTGTTAACGGATTATCCACTGGTTGAAATATTTGTTGCCGCTTATCGAGGCATACTATCTGGCAACCTGACAAAACTCCAGCAATATTATGACATTAAATATACTGAAACATCACGTAACAAATCACATAAAAAAAAATCTAGCTGGATGATTACACTTATACCACTCGATGAAGATGCACAGAACTATATTGAACTTATAAAAATCAATGGAACCGATGCAGCTATTAACAAAATCACAACCATTGAATCAGGTGGTGATAAAAGTGTTATGTTTATTAAAGCGATAAATAACTAAACACTCGTATGTTAAATTCAAACAATAGACCCTCCATACTCCCAATTATTGGCCTATTACTTTTTATTGGCATTACTGGCTGGTTCGCTCTATTCCAAACAACCATTAGTTCGGATATGCAGCAGTTTCTTCCCGAAACTCCTGATAATACACAAACTGAAACTAAACAACGGTCAATTAATCCCGTTAATATTTTAAATGCCATTAATGAAGCAAATAGCGGTCTCTTTTTAATCTCTATTAAAGGTGGAAATACAAAACAAAGAGCTACCGCAAGTATTCAGCTACGCAAACGGTTATTGATGGATAACGCCTTTGTTTTTATAAATAATGGTAAAGGCTTATTGCCAATAAAAGACAGGCTATTAATAAAGAAATACCGTTACTTATTAAGTTCAAAGAATGATCTAAACACTACCTTTAATCAAAAAGACTTTTCAAATGCATTAAAACGCCGTTATCAAGAATTACGTTCTCCGCTAGCGAGTATGGTTAAAAAAACGTTTCGTGAAGATCCGACAGCCGAAGTACGCTATATTTTTCAACAATGGCAAACAGGGCAACAACCTAATAAAAAGTATGGCGTCTGGTTTAGTAAAGATAGTCAATCAGCTTTGTTAGTTGCAGCGGTTGATATTAAGGGCGCTGATATCAACAAACAACAATGGGCGATCAATACCATTAAACAGAATTTTAAGAATATTAATTCCACCAATCTAAAAATACAAATATCCGGAATGGGTGTATTTGCAGTACAGGCACGCGAAAAAATAAAAACTGACTCAAAACGCATTAGCCTTATCGCTAGCCTAGGTGTTTTATTATTAATATTATGGGCGTTTCGATCTTGGTGGTTTGTTTTTCTTGCTGGTTTACCTTTATTGTCCGCTATCCTTGGTGGCGTTGTTGCAACTCAGCTTATCTTTAATAATGTACATGGCATTACACTGGCGTTTGGTTTAACGCTTATTGGCGTAGCTCTGGATTACCCAGTACATATTTTTAGCCACTTAAGCAATAATGAAAACATTAACCAAAGTGTTAAAAGTATCTGGCCCACATTAAGACTGGGCGTTGTAACGACATGTTTAGGATTCTTTGCGCTAACCCAGACAAATTTTACTGGTTTAGCACAGCTAGGCGTTTTTGCCATTAGTGGTTTGTTAACCGCAGCTTTTATTACCCGTTTTGTACTACCGTCCTTATTAATATTTAATATAGGTGCAACGAAAAAAGCTGTCACAACCGTACCCAACTGGGTAACAAAATTAAGCCAATATAATATTACACTTAATTTTAATATTGTTATTTTAAGTTTTATTACTGTGAGTGTACTATTTTTACTCTTTCCTATTAAATGGGAAAATAATCTGGCTAAATTAAGCCCAGTGTCAGCAGAACAATCAAGAATAGATAAAGAACTGCGACAACAATTAAATGCCGATGATTTAGTCAATATTGCTGTCATCCAGGCAAGAAGCAGCAATGAGGTTATCAGAACAACCGAACAACTAAATCGGTTTTTAACTAACTTAATCGATAATCATATTATTTCAGGTTATCGCGCGCCTTATCAACTATTGCCAAGTATCGAAACACAATTATCGCGCCAGAAAAATTTACCTGATAGAAGCCAATTACAGCAACTGGTCTCTGCTGCAACCGCTAATAGCCACTTTAGAAAAAACAGCTTCAATCCTTTTATCAATGATATTGAAGCAAGCAGAAAACTAAGCCCACTGGATAAAGAAAAATTAAAAGGATCACTTTTTGACAAACAACTATCATCACTATTATTTAAATCAAACAACACCTGGTTTGGTATTATCCGTTTTAGTGGTGTTAAAAATACGGCTGTATTACAAAAAAATATTCTAGCTTTACATAATCCCGCTGTCTCTTTTTTGAATATTAAAAATACGTCACAATCTATTATTGATGATTTCAGAAATGAGGCCATTAATTTAATTGCTATCGGTTTACTTGTTATTTTTATAACCTTACTCCTTGGTTTAAGAGATACGCAACGCTTAATGCGTGTATGCTTTATTGTGGCAATGGCTCTTGCCTTTAATATTTTGTTATTAAATATTTTTGGGCAAGCCTTGTCTTTATTCCATCTGGTCTCTCTATTATTAGTATTGGGGCTTGGGCTGGACTATAGTTTATTTTTTACCCAAAAAAGCGACAATCAGGCCACCCGAGGGAAAACAGTTTATGGATTATTGGTTTGCTTCGGGTCAACAGCACTAGTTTTTGGTATGCTAGCAAGTTCAAGCATTCCGGTTTTAAGTGCAATTGGTTTAACGGTATTTCTGGGGGTAAGTTTAAGCTTCCTTTTTGCCATTTTATTCAGTTAGCACGAATACTAGGGTCTGTTGATCTTTCAGATGTTAGGCTGATTTTGAGAAAATTTTAGCCATGGCAAGGCATTTTTTACGTATCAATGCACTCCATTGATAGTAAAAAATAACACCGGCAGGGCTAAAATTAGCCAAACGCAGTCAATAGATGGAAGATCAACAGACCCTAACAACACTTTGAATATAGATTAAATGGCTATTAAACCCTTAAAATTAACAAGTTATACCGTCACCAACGCACTGGGGGCTGGAAATACTACCTCACTACAGGCATTGCAAGCACAACAAACCGGCCTGACTCCCAATGACTTTGATGGTTGTCGTTTAAAAACCTATATTGGCCGGGTCGCGGGAATTGAAGAAGTAAACTTACCCGCCTCTTTGTCTGACTTTGACTGTAGAAATAATCGGCTGGCCTATCTAGGCTTGCAACAGGATAATTTTACTGAAACAGTTGTTGTCGCCCGTAAAAAGTATGGTGCAGATCGTATTGCTGTTTTTTTGGGAACAAGCACCTCCGGTACCCAACAAACAGAATGGGCATATACACAGTTAGATGCCAACCACCATTTACCTAAACAATACATTTACTCAAAAACTCATAATGTTTTTTCATTGGCTGATTTTGTACAGCACTATTTTAAGCTAAACGGTGTTGCCCATGTGGTTTCAACAGCCTGCTCTTCCAGCGCTAAAGTTTTTGCCAGTGCCTACCGACATATAGAAGCCGGTTTTTGTGATGCCGCTATTGTGGGTGGCGTTGATAGTCTTTGCCTAACCACATTGTATGGTTTTAATAGCCTGCAACTTCTAACAGAACAAAAATGCACTCCTTGGGGTGACCATCGTTCAGGAATTAACATTGGCGAAGGTGCAGGTTTTGCCTTACTGGAAAAAGCTGAAGCAGATACGACAGACATTTGTTTACTCGGCTATGGTGAAAGTAGTGATGCCTACCACATGTCTACACCTCATCCGCAAGGGCGTGGTGCCGCACAAGCCATGCAGTCAGCTCTGGATTCGGCCGATGTCACCGCAAACCATGTCGATTATATTAATTTACATGGCACCGCAACCCAGTCAAATGATAGCGCTGAAGATAAAGCGGTTATTTCCATTTTTGGTTCAACAACGCCTGCAAGCTCGACTAAAGGCTGGACTGGACATACTCTGGGGGCAGCGGGAATCACAGAGGTGGTCTTTGGCTGTATGGCAATCGAAAATAATTTTATCCCGGTTAATTTAAATACAACTAAAATTGATCCTGATACATGCGCCAATATTGTAATGGAAAAAAATAAACACAAGGTGACGAAATTTATTTCAAACTCCTTTGGCTTTGGCGGCAGTAATTGCAGTCTATTAATTGGGCGACAAGGTTAAATAAAATGAGTGTGACTATTTATGTCAATGCAATTAGTCTAATCGCACCCGGGTTACCTAACTGGCAACAGAGTCAGGCGGTATTGCGTGAAGAAGAACAATACCAGACAGATGAACTTGTAAAATTTTCGCCCGCGGTTCTTCCCGCAAATGAACGCCGCCGAACAACACCCTTAATTAAACTGGCATTACATGCCGCTGAACAATGCATCGGTTCTGATTTGGAAGCTGCCCAACATTATGCCACTGTATTTGCATCGTCAGATGGCGACCACGGCATACTCGATAAAATCTGCACAGCCTTGACCTTGCCAGATCGCCCCGTTTCACCCACTAACTTTCACAACTCGGTACATAATGCCGCCGCCGGGTATTGGGCCATTGCAGCAAAAGCACAGCATAATTCAAATAGTTTATCCGGCTGCGATGAAACCTTTTCCGTGGCCCTTATTGAAGCGGCAACTTATGTGGCTATCGAACAAAAATCGGTTCTGTTTGTTACCTATGACTACCCTGCACCCTCACCCCTGGATGGCGTGCGTCATTTAGAAGGTGCGTTTGCTGTGGCATTATGTCTTTCATCAACAAAACAAACTAATAGCCTTGCCGCATTAGAGATACAGCCCACACAGGATATCACCTATAGTACATGTACTAATCCGGCTCTAGAAAAGCTTCGACTCGGTAATCCTGCGGCAAGATCGCTGCCGCTACTTCAAACGTTGGCAACTCAAAAAACAACGGCCGTTATACTTCCTCATGTACAATCGAGCGCATTAAAAATTAATGCTGTCCATTATTAACATGACAGCCATTATTGAAAAAGACGAACTTGCCCGTTTAATTCCACATGCTGGCTTAATGTGCCTGAATGATGCGGTAATACAATGGGATCACTTGTCCGTGATTTGTTCAACACAATCACATTTAAGAAAAGATAATCCTTTGTATAAAGATAAAAAATTATCGGCACTGCATGCAATCGAATATTGCGCGCAAGCCATGGCCATACATGGTGGCTTACTGGCAAGAGAGCAGGGAAAAGTACTGGCAAGTGGTTATCTTGCTGCACTGCGTAATATTGAATTAACCCATGAGTACCTTAGCGATATTAAACAGGATTTAATTATTTCAGCCAAGCAATTAATGGCTCAGGGTGGTAATTTAATGTATGAATTTACAATGTACTATTTACAAAATGAAGAACAAATCAAGGTTGCCAGTGGACGCGCAACCGTCATCCAGATGTAAGGCGAATAAATGATGGAAAAAAAACGTGCCCTGATAACAGGTGGAAGTGGCGATATTGGTGCAGAAATTTGTATACAACTTGCTGCCAATAACTATCACGTTCTTATTCATGCAAATTCACGGCCTGAACGCGCTCATAAAGTACTTAACCAAATTGAAGACTCTGGTGGAAGTGGAGAAGTTATCGTATTCAACATCACCGATACAAAACAGACAAGGCAACAACTTGAAGCGGCTCTCACAAATGGCCCCATTCAGGTGTTAGTCAACAATGCCGGTATACATGATGATGCTATTATGGCCGGTATGCAAAAACAGCAATGGCTCAATGTACTGGACGTCAGCTTAAACGGTTTTTTTAATGTTACCCAACCCTTATTACTCCCCATGATGAAAACACGCTGGGGGCGAATTATTTCAATGTCATCGGTTGCTGCGGTAATGGGCAATCGCGGCCAGGCAAATTATGCCGCCGCTAAATCGGGCTTACATGGTGCAACAAAATCCATTGCTATTGAAATGGCTTCGCGTGGCATTACTGCCAATGTAATTGCACCGGGCATTATTCAGAGTGACATGACCAAAACTGTTTTTGATAAAGAAACGATAAAAAAAATCGTACCCATGCAGCGTGCCGGTACACCCTATGAAGTTGCAAAATTAGCCTGTTTCCTTGCATCGGATGATGCAGCTTATATATCAGGACAAATTATTAATATTAATGGAGCAATGGCCTAAATGGAATTACAACTAACATCGTTAACGGATGCACGAGAAAAATTTTTAAAATTAGGCGATCAATTACAACAGGCAGAAAAAGATCGTGGACACAACAGTGCAGAAGAATTTTTAACCACAACAATTACTGCTATGAATCAATTCTTTGATATTGCAGAAGGTGTTGACAACTGGCAGGCTAATTTTGTTAGTAACGATATTAGTGACATTGCTGAACATGGGCTTTCTATTTTAGAAAAGTTAATTTATCAGGCTGATACAAACCAATGTATGGCTGAAATGCAGGGTTTGCAACAACTCTCTCTTGTGATTGCCAACTGGGCAATTGAGCGAGAGGGTCATATTAATATCCTCGAACCCATTGTGGATGCACTCGCACAATTAGCCAACGAAATAAAAGAAACGACTCAACTTATTGCCTTAGCTGAATTTATGGGGAAAATTGCCGATGCCTGTAGCGATAGTATTAAGCATGATATTGATGTTAGCAATATGCATCGTCCATGGCGAATATTAAATATTAATCGAGGTATAGTCGCAACTCGAAGCCATCACCCCGACACCATGCGTCAGGTTTTTAGTGCACTGATTAACGCCTTACCTATGGATGCCCCCGGTTTCTTTAAAGAGGGTATGTCTGAAATGGTGCGCTTGGATTATCCTCAAACTGTTCGTGACATTATGCGTGAATACTTTGATCAAACCGATATGCCTCAAATTCACTAACCTTAAAAAGTGATACCGCTTTAATGATAGATTCAATCGACTCTCCCTATATTCATGCCGCTAATTTTAAAAATTTTCAAGCATTGGTATTAGATAATTCCAAAAAAGGCCCAGTACTTGTTAATTTCTGGTCTAAAAAAGCCGGGCCATGTTTACGCCAATACCCTATTCTGGACAAATTAATTCACCAGTTTAATGGCCGAATGTTATTAGTGAATGTCGATACCGAAAAAGAATATAAAATAAGCAAGGAATACAGCATCACCAGTGTACCTACCTTAAAATTATTTAGACATGGAAGTATTATTGAAACCTTACACGGCTACCAATCCGAAACCGACCTCAATCATGTTTTGAGTCAATATATCGCAAAGGATTCTGATCAAACTCTGGCCGATGCTGTTGCCGAATATGCACAGGGCAATCATGACCAAGCCTACCAAATGATCACCAAGGCGATTGTTGAAGATCCAGATAATAGTCAGCTCCCTATTTCACTGTGTAAATTACTAAAACATGAACAGCGTTATGCCGAGGCACTCAAGCTATTAGCCTCGCTGCCCACAGAAATGTATACGCTAAAAGAAATTATTGCTTTACAGGATGAACTAAGCTTTCTACTAATTGCAGACAACATCGTTGACGTTGAAGATTTAATCGAAACCGTAGAAAGTATCCCGAAGGATCTAAAAGCGAAACAACAGCTATCGGCTTTTTATGTATTAAACAAAGAATACCCAACGGCACTGCAACTACTCGTTGATATTATGGAAATGGATAAAAATTATAATGATGGCTACCCGCGAGTCGCCATGCTAAAAATATTTAATATTCTTGGGCAAGAACATGAATTAGTAACACAATTCAGGCATTCATTACGCCGTTATACACATTAAACCTAAATTAAATAACTAGGATGCAACACGATACGCATAATGTGTCCACGAAACTCGAGGATGAATAATTTCCTGATCGATAACGACCTCCATCCCAAGTATCTCCATAATTTGTTGAAGAGAGAATGTTTCGTCAAAGGATAACTTAACATAGTCCCCATGGCTTTGATTTAAATAGAGTAAATTAGGGCTAAAGCCATGCTCTGCTTCAAAATCCCGCATAAGCCGATAAATGTAATCAAGCATTCTACGTCCTCCCCACTGTGGTTTGGTGTATACCGATAATTATATTTTCGACAGAATATAACAGGATTAAATGACAGTTATATGACAACTATTTTTGATAGTATTGTTGATGCTAATTAACCTGAGCTCGGGATAAGCAAGCCTATATTGGTAAACTGTAAATCCCATCTTTTTATTTATATAGTCTGGATGTAGCGTAGCGAAATCCGGGGGTATTAATGCATTATTCCCCGGATTACATTTCATTTCATCTAGGCTACTAACTAAATACAACAAACACCATCATTTAAGATATAGTTTTAGCCGGATTTTAGAATTCGAGTCACTGGATTTCCGCTAAATGCATGCGGGAATGACGAACATTTCTTATCCCAAGCTCAGCTGACCGAAAAACCACGTAATTTTTGGGGTCAGGTTGCAGCGCCTTATGTGCTTTTAGATAAGTGAAATATAAATATCTATTTCACTTTGATTTTTATAATACTCAAAATCTGTCTTATAAGCCCTCTTATATTCTGAACTTTCATCGCCAAAGTATTTCCAAACTTTCCCCCAGGTTTCTATAACTGCTTGAATTCGCGAATTATCATCTGGTGTTTTTGCTTTGGTTTCAAAGACTAAATATTTTCCTTTTTGAATAACGGCTTTATCAAGAGAGTTATTTTCTTTTGTGCATCCTGCTAGCACATCAAATTCACCATTTGCATCTGATTCATAATTGTAATACACACCATAAACCCTTTCGCCGCCTTGATAATCGACTGTAACTTCATTGTCGAACTTTTGCCATGTTTTACCTATTTTGGCAGTTTCTAGGTTCATTTCGTTTGCATTTGTTGTTCTGGTTGATAAGCCATATATTACTTTTTCATCTATTTCTACTATGTTCATAATTTCCCTTTGTATAGATTTCCTCTGTACACATAACACTTAGTTAACCTGCAGAACAAACGGGCGTTTTTTGCAAAAAATGCGCGGGTTCTCGGAGTCAGATTGAACATATTGTTATGTACTTTATTACAATGATATATCACTATATTATTTAGTGATCTCTACTTTATTTATTTGAATAATTGGCTCTATATCAGTGTAATTTTTAATATCGCTTTGCAATTTATCTGCATGTGGCTCGAATGCAGCTAAAAATTCTTCTAGCGAATCGAAGTAGTAATGGCACATAGCAATATAAGAAGATTCTATTTTAGGATTATCTATACTTGTTCCGCGCTCAACTGAAACGCCTTTAAATCCTTTTGCTTTTGATAGCAATTCAATGGACATTGGCATATGTGTATTTAGATAATAATCAAAATCAAATTTAATTCCTTCTTTATTTGGATAGATACTCGATATATTGAACATTGAAATTCCTTTTTTAGTTGATTTATTTTTAATACGTAACGCCAAGTTAAGCTGCGGAGAGAACGGACGCATTTTTTGCGCTCTTTGCAAAAAACGCGCGGGTTCTCGGAGTCAGCCTGAACATTTTGTTAGCACCTATAATTCAGAATATCATGGTGTGATCGACAACGTATTTATCACCTTGTTTAAATAATAAAAGTTCAGCCACAAAATCACCTTCAGCTTTTGTGAATCTTTGTTTCCATACAACTGCAACTTCTTTAGAGCGTTTAAATAATGACACAAATTCTCTTTCTGAAAAATAACCTTTTTCTTCCTGATATTTTTTACATACTTTTTCAAGATGTTCTTTTGTTACTATTGATTTCAATCTATCACTAAAATCTCTGGTGTGTCTTTCATGATTAATTTCTGTTGAAGCATCCATTAGGTTATCCATAATTGGCTCAACAATTTTAAGAATTTCTTTATCAGACATTTCTGTAAAATTCATATTTTTTCCTTTTTAATACTAACAGTGATTTAGACATAATCTGCCTATTACATTTGCAATTACACATAACAGTAGCAAATATTTTATAGGATTTCGACTTAATGTTTAATGAAACAAGTATATATTTTCACTTTAAGGCTAAAATTTAGCACTGTGCAAAGATACATAGACGGAAAAGAGAATAAATTTAGACGCAAGAATATATATTAGGTGAAGAAGAATCAATAAATATAGAAATACTTATTACTCACTTCCATACATTTAACTAAGCCGAACTGCCAACCCAAAAACTGATATTTTTATCAATAAATTCTTTATAGGGCATATAGTGCGAACCGTCGCATGAAAAAGTCAGGCTGACCATCCCGTTGAAAATATTAATGGATGCCGAACGTAAATAAATGGTTTCATCCGTAAAACGAAGTTGCTTCATATTATCCAGAATACTGTTGATTGCATCTGCTGGAATTAAGGCGTCCTTAGGATATTCATAAAGAGGGTAAGCTAGGCATATATCAGGATCGGTTAATTCTTCGGCTTGCAGTATATGGTAGCGATAAGGGTCATTCATTAACCAGACGGTTGCACGGCTACTGGAAAAGTGAATAACCGACTGGAACATACCATGCGCAACGCAAAGTTCTTCTAAGATAGACATGGCCTGATCGAGCTCTTTGTCCAACAAACTTTCTGCCCGTGTTTGCTGGAACAAGGTACCACGAATCGCAGCATCACCTTTAATTTGTCGCCATTGTGAAGGCTCTTCATACATTTCTGCGGTAACGGGTAGGTTACGCAAGTCAAAATCGGCACCCACAAAGCCAACGACTTCGTTATCTTTGTGGACAACTTGCAGGGCCGTCAATGATGGGCGCGATACCCGTAAGCTGATATAAGCTTCCGAAAGTAAAAACCCACTGACAGGAACAACCTCATTCATATAAGGTCGCTTAGAACGATCGCGGCCAAAATGCTCGGCTAATAAACCCGATTTAGAGATATTATCACTGATTTGTACACCATTCGTATCGAGTGCATATAAAAAGGTACAGTTAGGGATCGTATCGAGTGATTTTAGTAATACATCGTCCAGATCTTTTCTGTCTGGCCAAACACCTTCACAAGCAAAGGCTGTTTTTGCCAACGGCATAACCAAACTTTTTTCCAACGACTCACGTTGCTTTTGAATACTTTCCTTTAGTGTTTTCTTCATTACTCTTCTGTATTTGTTTTCTTAACGATTTGATAAGTGACTGGTTTTAATCAAGTGGTTGGGAATAACTAACGGATTACAAACGCCATTCTTATTATGGCTTTGTTTTGGCCCATCAGAAAAATCGGCACGCCAGTCCCATAGTGACTGCGCAATACGACCAAACATATAATCGGCAACAGGCCGCAACCAGCCATGATTCACAAACCAGCCAAAAGTTCGAACGCCCATCCAAATAAACATACGGACTATTCTATCATAAAGGCTGAGTTTTAAACCGAGAGCCGTGTAACATTCTTCAGATATTAATTTAGAGCTAACCAATCTGGCTAAACGCCGCACATGTAAAATACGTCCAAACGGAATGAGTCGCCCAGCATTGTCTGAGAAAACTTCCAACAGTGACTGTTCTAATAAAATACCATCCTGAGTCTTGCCGAAACGACGCTGAATAATTTGATTATAAATAGCATCAGCAGACGGATAAGTGTTGAATGCTTTTAAGAAGGCTTCATCCACTCCCAACACATAACCTGCAATATTCCATGAGTGTAAAAACGCATTCTGTTGTTTAACATTCAAATGCACTCCTATTTTTTCCAGACCACGTAGAATTAAATAAGAAAAGGTGAGCAAGGTTTCAGCCAGTGCTTCTTTGTTAATCGGCACACCATCTTCTGCTTCATTCCATGCGTCAGGTTTAGAGTCACCATACCAGTTGCATTGTTCCTGAAGCGAGTCAAACACATAAGCTAATAAAAAATTGTCAGGATTAATATCGTCAGCATGTGCATGAGCTGCAAGTATTTTTTCTTTATGTACAAGCAAGTGTCGAATAGAAGCATGGATTAAGCGAATTTTTAAAATAGACTGCACACCTTTGCCCGCTAAGTGGCCACCTTCTATTTTAAGACCACCGCTGCTCATTACATCGGTTACCATTTGTGCCGTTTCCACCAAACGTTTAGGTGCATCATCAATTAAGCGGCGGGTAAAACTAAGTACTTTCACATCGGGTCGGCAAACATAACAAATAGGTAAGCTAGCACAGCCTAGTACCATAAAACTTGTAAATAGATGGTCTTGGAATACATTGCCACCCATTTTTAATTGTTCGGCATCCACCCAATCGGGTACTATAACTGCACGGGTAAAATATTTTTCTAATGCTTTACAAATGTTTTCATCATCAGGAAAGACTTGGCTAATCGCAACAAGAATGTCATCATCCGTTGGCATACGAATCATATTTTGTAATTGTTCGGCAAGTTCCTGAATCGAGCCACCATATTGAGCCGCAAAAGCATCAATCACTTCATCAGCAAGTGGATCACCCTGACGACGAAACGCATCTAATTGCTCCTGTGTAAAAGGTGAAGGTGTTGTATTTGTTATATTATTCATAGCAGACCTTTAAGGTGAATACTTCCATTAAAAAACATTAGCTAATACGATTGAGCATATGTTTATTTTTTGTTGCAAAAGCATATATTTTCCCAACAAAATACCAATGGTTAAAGAATGCTTCTATTAAAATTTTGATAAGATGACTAATTTTATATGAAAAAATATTTTCTGCAGCGCAAGGTTTTACCTCTAGTTTAAAACCATTTGCCAATGCTAATGCACGGTATAAATGAAATCGGTTAGTCAACAAAGCTGTTTGATTAATGCCAAGTTCATCAATTAATTTTTTTGCAGATTTTAAATTTTCGAGTGTATGTCGGGATTGATGCTCGCTAATAATACGCCCAGATAAAATACTTTTATTCATTAAATATTGTTTACCTGCTTCAGCTTCTGTAATAGTCGCGCTACCTGTGAGCCCACCAAGAATAATAATTTTTAAATCGGGATGGCTATTCAATAACTTATCTGCTTTGTCCAACCGCTGTTGATAAAGTTTAGTGATTTTATCTTTTTTAAGTCGCATTCCCAATAATAATAAAATATCGGTATCATTAATATAACTTGATGATTTTTTTGCGGTGTTAAATGTTTTATATAAAAAATAAAAATAACTTAAGCCACCGGTTATTAAAATAACAAATATTGAAAGTAACATCATTGCTATGCCGTCGGCACCGATTGCCTTACTATGTTTACCTTTTATTAACGACACAATGGTGATATTGAATAAACCAAGAGGGTACATGCCGCGGCTAAATAATGACCATGCCACCATTCGCGTAATCAACAAAATATCGGCTACACCACGAAAATGAGATGGGCGTGCATCTGCATTATAAATAGCTTCAATTTTTATTGGCATACTTCTAAAACCGAACTTGGCAGCATCAATAAGAATTTCACTTTCAAAGACAAAACTTTTAGAACGCTGGATATCCGGCTTTAATTGCCTGATAAGTTCACTCGGATATAAGCGAAAACCGGACTGGCTGTCATCGATCACATAACCGGCCGCCCAGGACAACCAGAAATTGGCAAACTTATTCGCATAGTAACGTTTTGCAGGTATGGCACTTTTGTTAGCCAGTCGTGCGCCAATAATAATAGCCTGCGTTTGCAATGATGCTGCTTGCACAAAACGGGGAATATCTTCGGGGCAATGCTGGCCATCACCATCCAGTGAGATCACCGCATCGACACCAAGCTGTTCTGCATATTGCATTCCCTTCCACAAACTCGCCGCTTTACCAAGGTTCTTATCATTTGCTAAAATAACCAGACCTGTCTTGGTTTTTTGCAGTTCTTGTAGCAGCGTTAAAGTTTGATCACTTGAGCCATCATCAACAATAATAACATGGCCAACCTGTTGTAATGCACGAGTTGCAACATTAACGATACTGCGTTGTTCGTTAAAAGCCGGAATAACGATAGCAATTTGCATTTTTATTCTCATTTTTTTATTGGTAACGCTATTTATAATTGCCTTATCACAAAGACAAAATGAGCTATAGTCGATATAAACTTGCTGCTATAAATATTTATCGTTATTATAAAGTAACGGAGTCAAAATAATATTAAAACATTGGATATTTAAGGAAAAATTATGTCATTTAAAAAAATTTCAACACTCATACTTGCTGTTTTATTAGTCACAATCGTGGGCTGTCGCTCAAACCCTGTCCGAGAGGTTAACAATGCACCCGTAATGGCAACGGGCAAATACACCGCCAAGGATGTTAAAAATGCAATTATACAAGCCGGCCAAAGTATTGGTTGGGGCATGAAACCGGTTAAACCCGGTTTAATTATTGGTACTATTTTTGTTCGTAACCATATGGCAAAAATTAAAATCAAATATTCTAAAAAAGATTTTAGTATCCATTATAAAGATAGTGCCGGTTTAAACTATGATGGCACCAATATACACAGAAGCTATAACAACTGGATTAAGAATCTGGAACAACGGATTAATTCACAGTTAAGTAGTTTGTAATTTATAGCTAATACAAAGGTGTGCATCATTAACTGATGCGCGCCTTTTAATCTTTAGCATAATTAAATTAACGCCGCCAAAACGCGGGAGTTAACAGTACTAACAGAGTAAATATTTCTAGCCGCCCTAATAACATTGCAAAGCAGAGTATCCACTTTACATTGTCATCCAGACTCGCATAATTAAGCCCGATTTCATTTAACCCCGGCCCCAAATTATTCAAACACGCTGCAACAGCAGAAAAAGCCGTTACTTGATCCAGCCCAAAAAACATTAGCGTTAAAAGCATAATGCTAAACACCGCAACATAAACTGAGAAAAAGCCCCAAACTGATTCGATAACACGCGTTTGTAATGGTTTACCACCTATTTTAATGGTGAGTATGGCGTTAGGATGAATAACGCGCATAATTTCACGCATACCTTGCTTAAATAAAAGCAGAAAACGAATAACCTTCATGCCACCACCAGTTGAACCGGCACAGCCACCCACAAAACTTAAAAACAACAACATGATTGGTAAAAACCCCGGCCATAAATGGTATTGCTGTGTTGTAAAGCCAGTGGTAGTGCCAATGGAAACCACCTGAAAAATACTGTTTAAAATTGTTTGATTAGTGGTTGGGAAATGGTTTTTATAAAATAAATAACTCGTTGAAATAACAATGGCAACCAACATTAACGACACGTATGTTTTAAATTCCGCGTCCATTAAGTATGCTTTAATACTTCGGCTTCGCCATGACGTAAAATGCAAGGCAAAGTTAATACCTGATATAAACATAAAAATAATCGCGGTAATTTCAATTAGGGGCTTATCGATAAAATAAGCCATACTCGAATCGTGCGTTGAAAAGCCACCAATGGAAACGGTGGAAAAGCTATGTGCAATAGCATCAAACACACTCATGCCCGCCACCCAATAACCTAACCCGCAAAGTATGGTAAGTGTAAGATAGATATACCACAGTGCTTTTGCAGTTTCAGTTAAGCGTGGCGTGAGTTTGCTGTCCTTCATTGGCCCCGGTGTTTCGGCCCGATAAAGTTGCATACCACCAATACCCAACATGGGCATAATCGCAACGGCTAAAACGATAATACCCATGCCACCCAACCATTGTAATTGTTGGCGATAATATAGAATTGATTTGGGTAGTGATTCAATATTCGTAATCACCGTAGCACCGGTTGTGGTAAGGCCGGAGATAGACTCAAAAATAGAGTCTGTAATCGAAAGAGTTATATGCTCCGAAAGGATGAACGGTAATGAGCCAAACAAACCCAGCACTGTCCAGAAAGCAACGACAACAATAAAACCATCACGTAAACGTAATTCTCTACGTCCTTTGTGAACCGGAAACCAAAGAAGAATACCCGTAACAATGGTGACAACAAAAGTCGTCAGAAAGACATGTAAGCTACCATCATTATAAATTAAAGAAACCACGACAGGCGGAAGTTGCGTGATGCTAAAGATCATCAACAATAAACCAATAATTCGTTGTATTGCAAAAAACTGCATCGTATTTGATTAATCTTTAAAAGAAAGTAATCCCGACCTGGAATAAACGTTCAACGACTGGAATGAATTTTTTATCAACCAAAAACAGGATGACATGATCTTCTGATTCAATAACCGTATCGTGGTGCGCAATAATTACTTTTTTACCGCGTACAATCGCACCAATGGTCGTGCCGGGAGGTAATTTAATATCCTCAATACGCTTACCAACTACTTTAGATGTATTTTTCTCACCATGTGCAATCGCCTCAATGGCTTCTGCCGCACCACGGCGCAATGAATGCACCTTAACAACATCACCACGGCGAATATGGGTTAACAGGCTACCAATCGTGGCCTGTTGTGGTGAAATCGCAATATCGATATTACCACTTTGAATCAAATCAACATAGGCAGCGCGATTGATTAAAGTCATCACTTTTCGTGCGCCCATACTCTTCGCCAACATCGAAGAAAGAATATTCGCTTCGTCGTCGTTAGTTAGCGCGCAAAACACATCCACTTTTTCGATGCCTTCTTCTAGCAATAATTCTTCATCGGCAGCATTGCCTAAAATGACCAGCGTCTTATCCAGTTCATTGGCAATTTCTTCACTGCGTATCGGATTATGGTCAATGAGCTTAACGTTGTAATCATGTTCAAGTGATGCCGCAACACGACGACCAATATTACCACCACCAATAATCATAATTCGTTTGTAGGGTCTATCTAAACGACGTAACTCACTCATAACCGCACGAATGTCTTTTGTTGCCGCAATAAAAAAAACTTCATCATCAGCTTCAATCACCGTATGCCCTTCGGGAATAATGGCATGATTGCGCCGATAAATTGCTGCAACACGGGTATCAACATTGGGGATATGTTCACGCAAGGTACGTAATTCCCGACCCACTAGCGGGCCACCATAAAATGCTTTTACGCCGACGATCTGTACCTGACCTTCAGCAAAATCGAGGACTTGTAGTGAGCCCGGGTGTTTAATTAAACGGTAAATATTATCTGTAATAATTTGTTCTGGACTGATTGAAACATCGACTGGAAAGGCGTCTTGAGTAAAAAGTTTTTTGCTTTCATTTAAGTAAGCCATGCTACGAATACGTGCAATTTTGGTAGGCGTATGAAATAGCGTATAAGCAATTTGACAGGCAACAAGATTGGTTTCATCGCTGTCGGTCACCGCAATCATCATATCGGCATCTTCTGCACCGGCATTGCGCAAAATATCCGGGTGTGAGGCAAGACCATGCACGGTACGTAAATCAAGACGATCTTGCAGGTTATGCAACTGTGCTTCATTAGTATCTATAATGGTAATATCGTTGTCTTCGCTAACCAGATTTTCAGCCAGCGAACTTCCAACTTGTCCAGCACCTAAAATAATTATTTTCATTGTTTTATGGATTCATAATTTTACGAAGTGGTAAATTCTATTATTTCGTAATGTTCTTTTAAGCCGTATTGTAGCGGTTAGTACCAGTATTACAATGCTTTATATTGGGTAATACAAGTCTACTGGAATTGACTGGAACCACCTTAGTTAATCAGGATGATCCAAATGCGGTGCTTTTTCTTTTATTAACAAACCACCGCGCCCACTTAAGATACTTACTAATTTTGCTTTGAAAAAGCCAAGCCCAAAACGAAGTAACCGAGTAAAATGGTTAGGGTATTGCAATGTGAGTTTGAGGTAGTAATGCCCAACCTGTGGGCGATTATAAAATGATTTGAGTATTTGTTGATAATGCGTGTCTAGCTCTTTGACCGAAATGCCTTCCGGTGCCCAAACAAAGTTCATACCGTTCATTTTTTGCCAATGGTCATCACGAATATTGGTGCCGTATATTTCTCGATAAATGGGCGAACCGGGATAGGGCGTAAACTTGGTGAGGTTCATAATGGTCATCGGGATACTGCGAATAAAATCTTTGGTTTGCTGAATCGTATGCTCGTCTTCGCCCGGAAAGCCGAGCATAAACAAACCTTTAGAGCGAATACCGGCAGCAGCCGTCCATTTAACTGCCTGTTCAGATTTTTCAACTTCGGCTTTTTTATCCATTTTCTTTAATAAAGCATTCGAGCCAGTTTCTAGCCCAAAGCTTATTTCCCAGCAACCGGCCTGCTTCATTAGCCCGAGAATGTCAGGTTTAACCGTGTCCACCCGTGCGGTGCAACTCCAACTCATTTTTAAGCCATCTTCAAGGATCATCTCACAGAGTTCTTTTACCCGCACTTTACTGGCGAGAAATAAATCATCGACAAAAGCAATATGGTTAACGCCATATTTGTCATGGAGATGTCTCATCATCTTAAACACAATTTGGGGCGAATAGTGTCGCACACTGGAACCAAAGGTGGAGGTATCGCAAAACTTGCAATGAAACGGACAGCCACGGGAAGCGGCGATAGTGGCAGCGGGGCCACGCGGAAAATCATAAATAGCCGGTTTATAGGCTTTGGGGAAATCCGGTAATAAATCCCATGCGGGGTAAGGCAGGTCATCCAACACACGATTAATCGGTTTACCGGGTGTTTTGCGGATCATAAACTCATCACGATAAATCAACCCGGGCACCTTGAATAAATCCGTTCCTTGTTCGAGTGCTTCAAGCAACTCCATCAGGACTTTTTCGCCTTCTCCATCCACCGCATAGTCAAACTGACTAAAGCGTTCGATGGTTTCAGTACCCATTGATGAAATATGAGGGCCACCCACAATAATGGTTGTTTCCGGCAAGGCTTGTTTTATTTTCTGAGCGATTTCAGCCGCACCCCAAACACCCACCGTAAACAGGGTAATGCCTACGTACTTTGGATTTTGTTTGATGACCTGCTCAGCAACTTGCCCAACCGTCAGATTAAAGATATCACTTTCAATAATCGACGGAGTAAACCCTCGCTGTCGAACTTCCGCAGCCAGATGGAGCAAGCCCAGAGAGGGTGAGTTATTAGTAATGTGTTTTACAAACTCATAACCGGCCGCAATACGTTCATACGGTGGGTTAATAAAAACAATGTCGTGTGGAGTCAAGCTGAAAGCCCCGTGATTGTAATCGCTGCTGTATTAAGGTGTAGCAAAATAGGAGCAAGTTTGCCCTGTCGAATACATTTAGTCTAGTCAATTAATACCTAACGGGGATCAGATATTTAATTTTATGTTGATATAACAAGCATGATATGCACAAAAATGTACTCTATGCCTAATTTTACGTTGGCCATCCCTCTACGGGGTGATTATTTATATGTTCGCTGATCGAGTCAATACAAGGCTATACTATCGATGAACAAAAGGTAGAAGATAATGAGCTTGCGGGCTAAAAATTAAGAACACACGAATGATCTAAAAAACCAGGTGAATGATGCAAAATCAAGTCCTTAAAAAACCATTATATAAACCCGCCGCTATCGGTTTTGGCTTTATTCTTTTAGCGATACTCGTTGCTATGGCCGGGCCACTAGGCAGTCGGATTGGTTGGTGGAATTACGATACCGCCGTTATGTTTTTTAAATGGGCCGTTTATGGCGGCATGGCGGCGGCTGTTTTATGTTTATCGGGCTTGGTGATGGCTCGCCCCGGTGGTAAACGACGTGGTTTTATTTATAGCTTGCTCGGCTTGGTTATTATTGTACCGATGGTTTTATTATTGCACTCATGGAAAGAAGCAAAAGCAACCTTGCCGCCAATTGAAGATATTACAACCAACACCGAAAACCCACCCGTATTCTGGTCTGCGCCTAATTCTCGCGTTTATGGGGGAGTAGGTATCGCCGCATGGCAAGAAGAAGCTTACCCGGACATTAAACCCTTATTCTTAGCAATACCGATTAATAAAACGTTCGATCTGGCCCTTAAGGTTATTCACGATAAAGGCTGGCACCTTTATGAGCCGAGTCGTTCGGACATGCACATTGAAGCTACCGCAACCACGTTCTGGTTTGGTTTTAGTGATGACGTTATTATTCATATCACGGCCACTAAGAGTGGGGGCAGTCGGGTCGATATGCGTTCAGTATCACGCTTTGGTGGCGGCGGCGATGGTGGCACGAATGCCAATCGGATACGTTCATTTTTCAAGGCATTGAAAAAACTGGCTAAGCAGTAATTTATTGCTATGCCGGACGTTTTATCACGTCATTAAGGGGATAATATGAAGTATCAATTCATAATCGTAACGGCATGTCTATTTATTATTAGCAAGAGCTTTGCGGTATCTGTACCCGCCCGTGTCAGCGCACAATGGTTGGTTAAAAATATCAACCAACCCGAGTTGGCTGTTATTGAAGTGTCGGATAAAGTCGACTTCACTTTTAATGGCCATATACCGGGCAGTGTCGTTACCCATAAAAGCGCTTGGCGTTACGTTGATAGCGATGGCACATTGGTACATTTACCCATTAAAAAACTCGCAGATAAAATTCGCAAGCTGGGTATTAACGACAACGATGGTGTCGTGATTTACTACAAAGGTAATAACACCGATGAGATATTGGGCGCAGTCTATCTGTATTGGCTATTTCACTTGATGGGGCATACCAACGTTGGCCTACTTGATGAAGGATGGCATGGCTGGTTGGCAGCCAATGGCACAATAGAAAGTGACAGCAAAACAATTCAGGCTGGTAACTTTGTCGCACGCTCCCTGCTTGCGTTAGAAATTAAAACAAACGAGCTTAATAATATACGCAAATTTTATTTTCTGGTCGACGGCCGACCAACAACCCACTTTGAGGGACTTACCAAGTTTGCAGCTAACTCGCGTTATGGCCGCATTCCCGGTAGTTTCAGCCAACCTTGGCAGAATTATATGCGCAAAACGGCCGACGGCCGTTGGTATGCCAAGGCACCCAAAATACCAAAACTGCTCGCACGCTTAAAAATTGATCCCAATCGAGCCATCCTCCTAACGTGCTTGGGGGGAACCGGTTCAGCCTTTAATTACGCCATATTCTACGCAGCCGGTTACCATAATCTGCGAGTACACGATGCCGCATTAAGACGTTGGAATATAAGGAAATTACCACTAGAAAAAACCAATATTCATAAATCCAGTCAGAAATAAGCCCCTATCAGCGGCTAAAAACCCTTGGCCTGTGCGCAACACACAGGCTCTAATCTATATAAAGCAAAAGGCATCATTAACGCTTGGGTAGCCTATTTGGCGTAACCGATAGTAGCTGGCTTCATCCCTTGGCGGCCAGTTTTATGGACTCTCCACCGGCCGGTGTAGGCGCGATGTCCTTTACGTTTGTTAACCCCATGGGCGAAACGCTTTATTACCTCGTTCACTCATTGGAATTATCACTGATTACATTCGGTGTGGCGATCCTTGTCGGTGTGATTGTGGGCTCGTTTCTTTATAGCCTCTTTACCGGCAACCTGCGATTTGAATGGTTTAAGTCGATAAAAGACTTTATCCGTTACCTAATTGGTGGCACATTAATGGGTATTGGCGGTGTATTGGCAGTAGAGTAACCATGAAATTTGAATATTATCGTATGGTTTATGATGATGCCAGTGTCGCGGATGCCTTGCTCGCCGCACTCGCTAATTTCCATTTATTACCACACATAAGCAAACTAAAACCGGTAAGTTAGTCATGAGCAAAAACCAAGTTTATTTATTTGCCGCTATCTCTCTGATAGTTTTCAATGCTACATTTGCGGCAGCCGATAAGCGACAGGAAAAACAGCCTGTGCTTGCCGCACATGGTTTCGGTACCAATCCGTCATATTATTCCCTGCCTAAAAAAGCCATCGACACGACAGAAATACCCAACATGGTGCTAAAGGAAACAGACAAGGCCGATGCTCCACTCCCCTTTTTTAAGCTGGCAAACAATACCTATTTTTTCTTTGGCAATATCGCAGAGGTGGATCAATACAATCGTGGCTGGAATGGCAATGCCGGCTTCGTTGTAACAAAGGATGGCGTGGTCGTTATTGATTCGCTGGGTACACCAAAATTAGGCAAGCGTATGATTGCCACCATTCGCAGCGTAACCCATAAGCCGATTAAATATCTTATTCTAACCCACAACCATCCAGACCATTCATTTGGTGCCAATGCTTTTCGTCAGCTCGGTGGGGTTAAAGTGATCGCACATATCGGCACACTCGATTACATTAATTCAGAAAAAATTGATGGCTCAGCCGCTTTTCGTCGCACGTTTATCAAACCAGACATGGTTGGCTTTGCCGGCGTTACGCCCGACATTACCATTGGCGGTAAACGCTTTTCCAGTTACACCCTTAAAACCGGCGGCCAGACTTTTAAAATTTACAACGTGGGTAAGCATCATTCATTCGGTGATTTAGTCGTGTATCAGCCAAAGCAACAAGTAGTCTGGATTTCAGATTTAGCTTTTAATCAGCGCACCACTTATATGGGAGACGGCCACTCTTTACGCGCCATCGAAGCACAGGATTGGCTGCTAGCAAAATTTGCCCATGCTAAATTAATGGTTCCCGGTCATGGCAGCACACAAACAGCTCCCTTCCCAATGGTTAAACGAACACAATCATATATTAAGCGGTTACGCGCAACTATGCGTAAAGCCATTGCCAATGATGTCGACTTATTAAGTGCAGTCAACCAAGCAGATTTCAAAGACTGGCGCACTACACGCCTGTATAAACTTAACCAACGCGCGAATGCCAATTTTGTTTATCGTGAAATGGAGTTGGAAGATTTTTAATTTAGTACACAGCGCTTAAATAAACTTTTACATTCATATAATTAAAACAAATTACCTTGACCTGTAGCCTGCAGATGGGTTCTACACTCTGTGTATGGTAAAAAATACCATCGTAATTTGTCTTGATTATGATGGCATAAAAGGCAATGTCACTGCGGAAGGCTACAAGGACATGACTAGGCTTCGACATTTCAAGTTTGGCCTGCTTTGTTCGTCTGTCGCAGGAAGTGAAGGTAAACGAGCCGCTACTCATTTGCCAGAAGGTGAAGGCCACCAAATGGTTGCGGCCGACTGAAAGTCCGTATGACCTATCCGCCTGTGATATGGTGGCATCGCAGGCTGCTTCTCGCAAATAACGATATTGAATTATTTAATGGGTGCAGACTCATGCCAGTTCGGTCCAGGTAAAAACATAGCTTCGTTTTCAATACGCTTGGCCTCAGCAGATTGACCCATCGCAGTAAGTATACGACTTTTTAAAAGCATAGAATCACGTGAATCTGGTTTTAGACTGAGCGATTTATTGACGCTGTCGAGTGCCATCCTGTCATTTTCTGTAATATACAGCGCCATCGCCAAATTATGGTGTCCCTTTTGATAGCTCGGGTCGAGACTCACCGTATTGCGAAAGTGTTTAATGGCTTTTTTATAGTTACCCATTTGCGCAAAAACAACACCAAGATCATCATGTGCTTCGGCATTATCCGGTTTTAATTTAATCGCCTTGCGTAAATCTTGCAGTGCATTTTTCTGATCACCAAGCCATAAATAACGCACGCCTCGCTTGGTAAAGGCTTTGGAATCGTTCGGGTTTCGCTTAAGATATACCGATAAATCCGCAATGCCTTCTTTAATATATCCTCGACGACCTTGTGCCATGCCTCAACCATACCAAGCGGCATCCAGTGAGTTGTCATATTTAATGGCGGATGAAAAATCATCAACTGCACTGTCAAAATCATGGATTAAAAAATTGAGGTTGCCTCTTTTTATGTATAACAAGGCATTGTGACGATTTTTATTTATTTGCTCGCTAATAGAATTGATGAGTTTTTGAGCTTCTTCCTCACTGCTCACTTCGGCTTGTACAATCGACATAAAGGTAAACAGAGCCAGGATACTGATCTGTAATAATATTAAAATTTTCATTACGCTCTCCATGTATTTTTGTGCTACTAATACTAAAAGACGTTTCAGAAAAATAAAAATTCCCACTGTATTTATAAATAACTCTTTTACTGCAATTTACAATTTAATACCCTACACCAAACTTACCAAAGGGCATGATGTGGCATATATACAACATCCATGTTTTTATTGATCGACATCAATTTGTAAAATATTGTTTAGATTTACACTTTAACGTGATCATTTATCTTGTTTGGTCAATACATCGATCAAAACAACTTCCAATCATATTTTAACAGAGGGATATTATTATGAAATTTGTCAAATATTTATTGCCTGTTCTAGGCGTGTACCTTTTTTTCCTTTCGCAAGACGCCTCAGCATTGCCGGTTTTTGCCCGGCAAACCGAACTACCTTGCAGTTCTTGCCATAATGGCAATTATTTAGCCCTTAATTCCTTTGGGCGTAACTTTAAATTAAAAGGCTACACCTTAACCACGGGGAAAAAGCTGACACAAAAAGATACAGATGACAATCGAACTAGCTTGTCGCTGCCTGAATTACCTGGGTTAAGTGCGATGGTGCAAGTGTCATTGACCCATACCAACAAAGGTATAGCAGGTAAACAAAATGATGATATTCGTTTACCTCAGCAATTAAGCCTGTTTCTTGCTGGCAGACTCTCAGACCATATGGGGATATTTAGCCAATTTACTTATGCCAATGGCGACAGTGGTTTCGCTATGGATAATACGGATCTAAGATATGCCAGCTCTACGACCATGGGCAACAAGTCCCTGGATTATGGTTTTACCTTAGACAACAACCCAACCGTTGGCGACCTATGGAATAGTACACCAGCATGGGGCTTTCCTTACTCAAGCTCGGATATTGCTAATGGTCCCGCAGCAGGCAGTTTTATCAGTTCGCTCGGTGGTGCAGTAGGCGGTTTAGGTGCTTATGCGATGCTCGATAATCACTACTATGGCAAAATAGCTTTGTACCGCAATACCAATACAAACGGTGTTGCTGCCGCAAACAATGTGCTTGAAAGCACCGCACCTTATTGGCGATTTGCTTGGCAAACTAATTTTGATAAAGGCTACTTGATGCTCGGTACCTATGGCATATCAGCAAGTGTCTACCCAACCGCAACAAGTACCTCTTCGGGAATTGGTGGTCCGACATCAAAATATCTAGACACGGCCATTGACTTCCAATATGAGCGCCCCTTATCAGGTAGCAATTCCATTGTTGTGCATGGCTCCTACACAGATGAAAGCCGAACGGATCTGAGTTCCACCGGCACTTATCTTGCGGGTAACAGCCCTAAATGGAAATTTACCAACCTGGATTTAGAATATAACGTGGATGGACGATGGCGCCATGGTGTCCAGTTGTTTAATACAAATACCGGCGGTGACAATCTAGACACCAATGGTTATAAATTAGATGTTGGTTATTTCCCATGGCAGAATATTGAGTTGCAAGTGCAATACACTGCCTACAACAAGTTCGATGGTGCAACGAGCAGTGCCAGTGACAATAATTCAATCTTCTTTATGTTTTGGATTGTTATGTAAGTCAATTATATCTCGTCAACGAGGAGGGCCTCGCAGCTCACAAGGCTGCGGGGCTATTTATTGATTGGCTACTTTTATTTGCTGCCCAATATCAAATGCGGGTTTGGGCTTACTGTATAAAAATCCTTGTATATAGCGACATCCATTGCTTAACAAAAAATCTTTTTGTGTAGTTGTTTCTACACCTTCTGCAATCACCGTTAACCCCATATTTTTAGCTAGGGCAATAATAGATTTTGATATCATCACATCATCTGCGTCATCCGGTAAATCTCGAATAAAGGACTGATCAATTTTTAGTTTATTGATAGGCAAACGCTTAAGTTGTGACAGCGACGAATAACCGGTCCCAAAATCATCAATCGCCAAGCTAATACCTAAGGCTTTAATCTGCTCCAATATTTGTATGGCCAAACTGGAGTCTTGCATAATCTGGCCTTCGGTTACCTCTAACTCTAGCCATTGCGGCTGGCAGCCTGTTTCGACCATCAACTCTTGTAGGGTATTAACAAAATTTTCATTTTTCAGTTGAACCATCGATAAATTTAACGCGAGTATCCCGGGATTAAATCCGGCCTGCTGCCAAGAAGCAAACTGTGTCATGGCTGTTTTCATAACCCATTCATCAAGCGGGATAATCAAGCCGGTTTCGTAGGCAAAACTCAGAAATTTGGCTGGCGATATCAAGCCCATATCCGGATGCTGCCATCTTACTAGCCCTTCCACCCCGATATATTCTCCAGTTTGTGCATCGACCTGAGGCTGGTAATACACCACAAATTCTTCTCTGCTGAGTGCTTTACGAAAACTGGCTTCCATCGCAATGCGTTCAAACGCTTTCTCGGTCATGGCCCGAGTATAAAACTGATAGGTATTTCTGCCATCGTCTTTGGCATGGTACATCGCGGCATCGGCGTTTTTCAGCAATTGCTCTGCTCCATCACCGTCATCTGGGTATATCGCAACACCAATACTCAGCGTGACATAGAGAGACTTGCCCAGTATTTCAATCGGCTCATCCAGAACTTTTAACAAGCCTTGTGTCACATTCATGATGATGTCGTTATTGTTCACTTGATCTAACACAATGGCAAATTCATCACCGCCTAAGCGCGCCAACGTATCTGTCTGACGAATTTTCAGCCTCAATCGCTTGGCCACTTCGATCAGTAACTCATCACCCGCTTTATGCCCCATGGAGTCATTAACACCTTTAAAATGATCCAAGTCGAGAAACAATACCGCTATCTTTGTATGGCTACGTTGTGCCTGTTTAATCGATTGTTCTAGACGATCGTCAAATAGAAAACGATTAGGTAAATCAGTCAGCCGATCATGGTGTGCATGATAATGAAGAATTTCTTTTTGTGCTTCTAATTCATCCTGAACACGTTGACGCTTTTTAATTTCCAGCGATAAAGAAATGGCACTCACAACGGAACTGGCAAAGTCCTGCTCATCCGGTGCCCACTCTTTTATTTCGCCGGTTTTTTCATGACGAATAACACCAACTGTTCGATGGTCCTGCACAATCGGTAAGTCTAGTATGGAATAAACATCCAGTGGCTCAAAACAATGCTGTGTAAATTCGCAACTACGTATGTCTTCTCTGGCTCTACTCGCCAACAGGATTTCTCCATTCGAAATTGCTTTAAAATAAGCGGGATAATCCTGCTTTAAAACAACATGGCCACTTTCATGTTTATTTTTGTCACTTAAATATAAATCGACACAACTCAGCGTTGTTTGCTCATCATTAAAGAGCCAAATACTCACTCGCTCTACATGAAGCGCTTTGGCCGACAATTCAGTTGCTTTATGAATAGTAAAAGTATCATCCAAATAATCCACTTTGGACCATTCTAGCAATGCCTGCTGATAATCCGTTTTTCTATTAAATACATTCTGAATTTTGGTAATATTTTCATTAACTACCCGTGCCATCACCGCGATTTCATCGGTGCCTTTCACCTCAATAGGTTGAACCGTTTTTTGTTGCTGATTAAGGTACTGGAAAAAATTTAATAAACCATTCTGGAATGATGTCACCACAGATGAAATTGAACGTGCAATGGAGGCCCCAAACAATACCCCTAATAGAATGGTCACTACGCTAACAATCATTAATGTTAGCGCGATTGAATTACGTTTTTTCGCGATATGTTTAACTGAGCTTTCAGCCGATTGAATCACCCTACTAATAATGCCATGCTCCAATTGCTGCATTTTTGGTAATACTTTTGTTACCAACTGTTTATTTAACTGAACCCAAAGCTGCATGGCTTGTTCATATTTCTGTGCAGAATAGTGGAATTTTTCAAGTTGCTTAAACTCAAAAGCCTGATTTGAATTTTCTTTCAGACGGGCCCATTCACTCATCATAAAAGCATAATTTTTCTTAAAGGTATCATAAACGGCACCATCGGGACTCAAGCGGTATTTTTTTTCATCCAGTCGCATTACATAAGTATATTGCCAGATATTAGAACCGTTATTGATTTTCTGAATTGTTTTTTGATCCAGATTTTTTTTGATTTCCACACGCTTCGCTGCAACATACCGCTGGATTTGTACGGTAATAGCTTCACCTTCATATTCCAATCGATTTGCCTGCTTATTCAACCCGTTTAATAATGAAACGGATTTCAAATACAAATCTTTATATTTATCTGTTTCCTCACGAATTTTATGTATACGCGTCCTTGATAAGTCGCTCCCACTTTGTTCACTAAGACGATTAAGAATAAGGTAGATTTTATCGACATCCCGAAGTGCCTTTTCAAACGCCTGATTTGCTGCAATCACATTATAAACTGAGCCATTAGCATTCAAACGATACTTTTGCTCTTCAAGCATTAATTTATTGGCATAACGTTCAATTTGGGTTGAATAAATTAATCCCCCCATCTCATAACGGAGAGTATTAAATCCATTGTTCGATACCAAGGATAAAAACAGTACCGCAACAACCATAAGCGCAACCAATAAATACATTTTATATTTAATGGAAAGCTGATTAATTATTTTCATATAAATTTATACTTTGCTAAAAAATAATGCTGCTAATAGCAGTGAATCGGAATGCTATCATTTAGCATGGCATTTACATAACATTTACGTGATAGTTAAAAAACAATCACTCAGGAATAAAAAACCAAAATATTGAATAACTTTGGCTTATCAAGCAACCTGATTTTATTTTTTACTTAACCAATGCTGTAACACGGATTTAAGTGTTTCAAAGACAACCGGCTTTGCTACATGGCCGTCCATTCCAACTTCGGCACAACGCTGTTTATCCGTATCTAAAACATTGGCTGTTAATGCAATAATCGGAATTTTATTTTGGTCCTCATTTTTACGAATAAGTCGGGTCGCTTCAAAGCCATCCATAATGGGCATTTGACAATCCATTAGAATTAAATCAAAGTGACCGTCAGCCCATTTTTTAACCGCTTGTTCTCCATTTTCGGCATGTTCATAGCGAATACCAAGTTTACCTAACATCGCGCACATAATCTTTTCATTAACAATATTGTCTTCAACCAATAATATTTTGGCATCTATATCCAGTTTATTTATTGTTGATAAGGTATTATTTTTTGTGCCTCCATCAGAAAGAGGCAGCTCTAATTCAAACCAGAATGTTGAGCCTTGTCCTGCTTTACTTTCGACCCCTATTTTCCCTTGCATTAACGTTATTAATTGCTTGCTAATAGCCAAGCCAAGCCCGGTGCCACCAAAATTTCGCTGCATACTGTTGTCAACCTGAGTAAACGACTCAAATAAGCTCGCTTGCGCTTCTTCGCTAATACCTATTCCGGTATCAATAACTTCAAAACGTAACCGTGCCTGCCTGGTATCTTTTTCAAGGCATTGTATCTGGAGCGTTATGCTTCCCTTTGGAGTAAACTTGATCGCATTACCAATTAGATTCATTAATATTTGGCAAATACGCCCTGCATCGGCAAGAAAATAGACTGGACATTGATCATCAATAACGAGATTTAAACTTAATTTTTTTTCAGTCGCATGGCTCTTTAATAAGTTCAGCGTGTTTTGCACAATATCCTTTAAATTAAATGTTTCTGGAATAATGTCCAATTTACCCGCTTCAATTTTTGAAAAGTCGAGTATATCATTAATAATAGAGAGTAATGCTTTTGCCGAGCTGTCAATAATTGCCACTTGCTCTTGTTGTTCGGCATTTAATGCTGTTTCTTCCAGTATTTGCGCCATCCCAAGAATACCGTTCATCGGAGTCCGAATTTCATGACTCATTGTTGCCAAAAAATCACTCTTGGCCTGTGCCGCAATTTCGGCTTGCTCTTTAGCCTGTATTAATTCTTTTTCTTTGTGTACTCGTTGAGTCATATCACGTAACACACCGGTAAATTTAGGCTTGCCACCGATGTCCATGCTTTTAACGGTTAACGCAATAGGAAAGACCGTACCATCTTTACGGATCCCCTCTATATTGCGTCGGTTATTAATTTTTACAATCTGATTTTTTATGATGCCGGTATGGATATATCTGTCATGCTGCTTAGCAAAATCTTCTGGCATCAATTTATTAATACTACCACCAATAATTTCTGCACTGGTATAACCAAACATTTTTTCTGCTGCCTGATTAAACGCTTCAACTACGCCTTTATGATCAATAATAATCAGTGCATCGCCCATTGCATCCAGTAATGTATTTTGGGCGGTTTGAATATTTGTAAGTTGTTGTGTTTTTAATTTATTCCATTTTTCTAATTCAATACTGCGTCGATGAAGTATATTTATAATAATGGATATAAACAGTGTAAAAATTAATCCACTGGCAAGAAAAAATTCAGAATACCAATTTGAATTATTATCATAGAATTTTTTTACGGGTGTATATTGAATTTGCCATGTTCGACCAGCGAAATGAATCTGGCTATAACGCTCTAATTTATGATCGGATTTTGTGGTGTTATTCAGTTTATCTGAACGTGACCGATGGCTATAAAGTAATTTGATATTCTCTGGATCAGTTGCATCTGAAAAGCGTATATTCAGACCATGACTTTTAATTGTTTTTAATGCGGCTTCAACAATAGCGTCTGCATAAAATACACCCAGAAAAAAACCTTTCAGATTTTGTCGTTTTTCTTTTTTTGTGACAGGCATGGCCTGCTCAGCATGATTCCCATAGTAAGGCAGAAATAACAAAAAACCATGACGCTTTTTATCTTTTGCCTGAATAAGGCTGATAGGCTTGGTGGCAATCGCCTTACCTGTATCCCGAGCCTCTTCAAGCGCATGACGACGCGAAGGGCTCGCACCCAAATTGTAACCGTGTGCCATTTTATTACCTTGCATCGGGTTAATATAGGCAACAGGATAATAATAATGACGTCTTTTTGCAGGAATCAACAACCCTTTGGCAGCACCGTCATTGATAAAATAATTTTTATAGCCTTGTTTGCGAATAGCTAATTCAAACTTAGTTCTATTCACGTCTGTTATTCGTGGCACCCATTCGAGAGCCTGCACAGCAGAATCGTTCACAAAATGAACCGTAAATGCTTTGAATTTAGCCGCAGACACATCCCCTGTGCTGTTAAAAAAATGCTTAACCGTTTCAAGTTCATGGATGTATTTGTGTAGCTTGTCTTTAAATATTAAATCATAACCAATAGTTGTATTGATAAACTTGCTTTTAAGATGACGTTGTTCCCAACTTTCCATCGTAGAAAATAATATAAGTGATAAGACGATACCAATAATAACCGTTAGTAATGCCCAATTTCTGCTTGGCACTTTATCGGTAATACTATCTCCACCTTCATCAACAACAGGATTTTTTCGTGTTGTTTGACCCGTTCCACTTATCATGATGCCAATGAACCATCCTATTTGGTTAAATCCTACAATATATTAACGGCCTTTGAGGTAAGAGCTTTAGTCAAAAACTAACTTTTGACCACCAATTAAGGTAGAATCAGGCACACCATAAAATGAAAAAATTTACGATATTGCCGCCAATATTTAAACAGTTGCGTGATTATTGGTTAGTTTTAAATCAAAGTGTAAAATATAAACATGACTGAGCCGAATCTACGTTCATTAATACCCGCTAAACTGCAACAGACACTGAAGAAATGTACGCATTTGCCCAGTTTACCGGCCATTGCCCTAAAGATTATTGAGGCCAGTAAAGATCCAGATATCTCGCTACATGAAGTAGCTAGTATTATCTCCCGCGATCCGGCTATCTCCGCCAAATTATTAAAAATCGCCAATTCACCCCTTTATTCACAGCGCCGTTCATTAAATAACCTGCGTGAAGCATTAACCTTATTGGGCTTTAATGCAGCACTCACTATTTCACTGAGCTTTTCATTGCTGCACTCTTTAGGTGCAAACGATCAGATTAATCATGAGAATTATTGGAGGCGCTCTATTCTGGCCGCCTCCATTGCCCGCTTACTCGGCATCCGATTACGTGTACAGCGGCTAGACGATCTTTTCCTGGCAAGTTTATTGCAGGACATTGGTATTCTGGTTATACAGTGTTTAGAAGAATCACCTTACCCCCGTGAAAAAGGTCATAGCTTAAACCACAGCGATTGGATTCAGTTAGAAAACGAAGCTCTCCATATCGAGCACCCCCTTATTGGTGCCTGGCTACTACAGTCATGGCGTTTACCTGAATACCTTGTTAAGTCTGTTATGTTTAGCCATTCGTTAAATATGGCCGAAGCTCCACAGGATAAAACCGAAAGCTATTTCCATTATTGTTTAAACCTGTCTGGCAGCCTTGCCGATGTTTGGCTAGACGATAACCCCGGTGATCTTTTGCTCTCCCTTTTAGAAGTCACAAAGACCATTCTTAAAATTGATAATGATGCATTTAATCAACTGATTGTTGAGATTGATAGTGCCTTACCTGAAATTTCAGCTATGTTTGAAATATCATTAGTAGACGATACGACACGTGAGCATGTACTCGACGAAGCACGTGACTTATTATTAGACCGCAGCATTCATTCCATCAAACAATCTGAAGATGCTCGACATTATATTGAAAATATAACCGATAAAGTTGAACAAATTGAAAAAAGCAGTCGGCTTGATCATTTAACCCAGGTTTATAATCGACAATATATTGACCAATTATTAGAAACCGAATATGAAGAAGCCAATATCAATCACTGGCCCTTATCGTTAGCTTTTATTGATATTGATAATTTCAAAACGATCAATGATAACCATGGCCATTTAATAGGTGACGAAGTTCTTAAATTAATTGCACGTTTTTTTGCAAAAAATATCCGGGAAACCGATATGCTTGCACGCTATGGTGGTGATGAATTTTTACTGATGTTACCAGGCTCAACGTCTGATATTGCTAAAACTGTATTAGAACGGTTACTTAATTTGTTTAAAGAGTCGGTGACACTCAAGGTAAAAGGTATCAATTTAGCAATGGGCATCTCCATCGGGCTAGCAACCCATATGGATAAAAATGATTTTGACACCTTAAAAGATTTTATGGCCGCTGCTGATGAAGCACTTTATAAAGCAAAAGCAAGTGGCAAAAACTGTCTGGCTATCTATTAGCCTTACTCTCCTTACCATTATTCAATAATATATCATCAACGGGAGAAAGCATCGCTTCTCCTCTTTGTGACCCCCAACAGTTTTGAGCCCACCGCAAGCGGACGGGAATGTAAATTCAAAAAAAATAATTCTCTCTTTACCCGCGCCTACTGACATACTGTTGTCAGTAGGGCCTTGCTACTCTGCCAGACTTAAATCAAAACAAGGAGATATGCAATGGAACAATCAATGAAACAACACGGTGCCTTTAGCTGGAACGAACTGATGACCACCGATATTGACGGCGCAAAAAAATTCTACGGTGAATTATTAGGTTGGAGTATGCAAGATGTACCCACCTGTGACATGGGCTATGTCATGGCAAAAGCAGGCGACAAAGAAGTAGGGGGGATCATGGCTATTCCCAACGACTTCAAAGCCATGCCACCCGCATGGGGAAGCTATATTACCGTTGATGATGTTGACGCACGGTCTGCACTAGCGAAGAAACTGGGCGGGAAAGTGGTACTTGCACCACAAGATATCCCGGAAGTTGGACGCTTTGCCGTGATCAGTGATCCACAAGGTGCTATCCTCAGCCTTATCACTTACCTTAAAAAAGAATAGTCACACATGGCGAACCCTTACTTCACAACAAAAACAATAACATTTCTTAAAAAACTTGCACACAACAATGATCGCGAGTGGTTTAATGCACATAAACAAGATTATGAAGATGTAGTTCGCACCCCGGCTCTCAATTTTATTCACAATTTTACCGACGAGCTGATGATGATATCCCCCCACTTTCAAGCCAAGCCAAAGAAAGTGGGGGGCTCACTGATGCGTATTTACCGCGACGTGCGCTTTAGCAAAGACAAGTCACCTTATAAATTAAATATTGGTATTCAGTTTCGCCATGAACGCGCCAAAGACGTTCATTCTCCCGGCTTCTATGTGCATATCGAGCCTGGCAATAATTTTATCGGTGTGGGCATCTGGCGACCCGACTCCGAGTCACTCGGCAATATCCGTGACTGGATTTGTGAAAAACAATCGTTATGGTTAGAAATAAAAAAAGATAAAAAATTTAATAAACTCTTTTCATTAGGTGGCGACACGCTGATACGCCCTCCAAAAGGATATGATAAAACACACCCCTTAATTGAAGACTTAAAGCGAAAAGATTTTATTGCCATTGCTCCTGTCAGCAACAAATTTATATTAGCGAGCGATTTTCGTGATAATGTGTTTAGCTATTTTTCAGCCGCCGATATTTATATGCAATTTTTATGTGACGCATTAGAACTGCGTTACTGATTTTAAAGTCTCTAACTTGATAGTTTTAAAATGCGCCGTGCAGACAGACTTTTTCGGATAGTACAAAACTTACACCCTAGGCGCACAATTACCGCACGCGAACTTGCTAATCGCCTAGACGTTTCCGAACGTACTATTTATCGTGATATGCAGGACTTAAGCTTATCCGGCATTCCCATAACAGCAGAAGCAGGACGAGGTTATCGGCTATTAAAAGGCTTTCAATTACCGCCGCTCATGTTTACCGAAGAAGAAATTGAAGCTTTGCTACTTGGTGCGCGCATGGTACGTGCATGGACAGATAAAGATCTTGCCAGTGCAGCACATCAGGCTTTACAAAAAATTGAACATGTTCTTCCCGAAAAACTTAAACCACAACTTGAACGGAAGGATATGCTCGTACCCGACTTTCCAATGGAAGGTCAGGCTAGCGAGCAATTAAAAAAAATGCGACTCGCTATTCGTCAGCAAAAGAAAATATTTATTCACTATACCCGCGCCGATGGAGAAACCTCTAGCCGCACTATTCATCCATTAGGCTTATTTTATTGGGGAAAAGTCTGGACGGCTGTGGGTTGGTGCGAGCTACGCGATTCATTTCGTCACTTCAGGCTCGACCGTATCACTCATTGTAAAATAAGTAACCAAAAGTACAGCCTTATTAAAGGCCACACATTGCAGGATTATTTAAATCAGGAATGCCAGTGATAGAATCCTTACATCTTTAAATACCTATAGCTCCGTGAATACCAGGATCACTGAATACCCAAGATCATTGCTGCCCTAAAATTTTAAATTTGTAATATGTTTGTCATACAAATCGATTATCTTAGTGGCTTGTAGACATAAGTTGATACTGTTTCAAAAAGTAAAATTCCTAAAAAGTGCAACACGCTTAAGGGTTAGAGTTTATTCCTCTAACCCTTTTTTTTATTTTTCAAAAATAAATAACTACTTTGGCGGCAAGCCATTATTGATTAAATATTGTTTAACCGTGGTTGCGGTCAGTGTTGTTCCCCAAACCACATTCAATGATTGAGCAATATAGTTTGCACCGCTGGTGATCGGGGCGAGATTACCCGCGGTTAACTCGTACATGGAGATAGCCGGATCACACATTTCAATCAAACGTGGTGCCAGCCAACTAACGTCTCGCGCCGCAAGCTGGTAAGTATGAATATTGTTGAAAAAAGTCTGCATGTCCTGTTTGCCATATGGGATATATAACGGACTTTGCCCGGCATTATTCAATTTGCCAAACAGGTACAAGGTTGAAAAGGTACGATACGCAGGTATCGTAATAAAATTACCAATTTGCCCATGCTCGGTGACAACCGTTTCCCATGGTGCCGCATCGAGTCTTTTGTACCAAAAACCTTCAACCCTTGCGGGGTTGGCGCTGGCAAAATTATGTGAAAATTTTGCTGGTAAAATTGTATCACCGTCATCGTGAAGGATTAACATGGCGGTACTGCTCACTAAGGCTGACAGGTCGTTGAGGGTATAACCACTATAATTAGTATTAGGGGCTTTTCCGGTGCTAGCAAAAAAACGGCGTAGATATGGATTATAAAATTGGTTGTATTTTTTTAAAACAGGGGCGCTGACTAAATTGGGTAAATCTGTGTTAACAAAATTGACTAGCCCAAAAAAGTCACTCACAGGTGCAAACGGTGCCGCAACAGCAGGTCTCACGTTAGCAGGCGCATTTAAAGAAGCATATAAGGCCTCAAATCCACCCCATGAGCCACCCACAATGCCAATCTGAGCTTGGTCTATTTCTCCACGTGTCCCTAAAAACCGCAAACCGGCCACGGTATCTTCAATATCGTTTGCTACCGAACCACCGGCATAAAACCGACCATACGTCATCAGCACGCTAAAATTATTCCATAAATAAATAAACGCTTGGTCACCCGTTTGTGCATTACTGGGCAGCGTGTAGCAAGTTGTTGATGAGGTTTTACTGTTATAGTTGGGCCCATCCACATCGGGCGCACACATGGGGGGGATGCCTCCGGCAGCCACATACGTATTATATTCCGCCGCCCAACGGTTATCGACCGCTTCGCCTGTCCAATTTATTCCATCATAGGGTTGAGTCATCACAATGACTGGGTGCGGCCCCGCCCCGTTTGCCTGATAGTAGGTTGCATAGGCAAAGCCACCGGTCTTGTTGGGTAAGCGCAAGTTTTGATAACGCCAAGTATTACCTATTTGGTTATAAGTCCCAGTTGACACAACCTCGCCGCTATCGGAAAGCGATGGCTTGGAGGCTGCAGTACTGTTGCCTCCTGCGGTGTCACCACTTCCGCCCCCACAGGCACTCAGCAAGAGCAACGCTAATAATATAAAGGAGTAACGGTGGGTATATTTTTTCATCGCCAAAAAATAACACAATTTTAAAGCCTGTAGTGTGGACTGTGCCCATAATGTGAACGGGGGGGCCAGGCCCTGACGAATCCCCACGAATATTTTAGAATAATATAATAAAAACAAAAAGATAGAAATTAAATTGAACATGCATGGTGAATTGTGATCTTATTTAAAGTG
>VAPK010645130.1_pt1 | contig 42219 bp, 39 predicted proteins | sample 3395031 | NCBI WGS metagenome assembly VAPK01 (sample SAMN08290443, study PRJNA428436) | hydrothermal vent metagenome | isolation source: Deep-sea hydrothermal vent chimney 1 | place: Pacific Ocean: Juan De Fuca Ridge
GCAATCACCGATACCCAGCTGGTACAAGCTGAAGAAACCTTAGCTGATTGGTTAAAACAAGGCTGTCACGGTGATATGGAATGGATGGCATTACACGGAAACAAACGAACTCGTCCTGCTAAACTAGTTTCGGGTACCCACCGCATTATTACTGGCCGCATGGATTACTGGCCACCGGATATTATTAAAGCAGAATCCGTTCTTGCCGATTCAAATAAAGCCTATATTTCTCGTTATGCACTGGGCCGTGATTATCATAAAGTTTTACGCAAACGCTTACAGAAACTATCAACGAGAATTGAAGAAGCTATTGGTTCTTTTGGTTATCGTGTTTTTGTCGATAGTGCACCTGTAATGGAAAAGCCTTTAGCAGAAAAAGCCGGCCTCGGCTGGATTGGTAAACACAGTAACTTATTAAATAAAAATGCAGGATCATGGTTTTTTCTTGGAGAAATTTATACCGACCTCCCCCTACCTGTCGATACACCCGCTGAAAAACATTGTGGCACATGCCAAACATGTATTGATATTTGCCCAACCAAAGCCATTACCCAGCCTTATGTGGTTGATGCACGTTTATGTATTTCGTATTTAACCATTGAGTTAAAAGGTGCCATTCCTGAGCATCTTCGTCCATTAATGGGAAACCGTATTTATGGCTGCGATGATTGCCAGCTTTGTTGTCCGTGGAACCGTTTTGCAACGGACACGCCAGAAACAGATTTTATGCCTCGTCACCATTTAGATGATGTTACTTTGCTTGAACTTTTTAACTGGGATGAAGAAACATTTATGACTAAAACCGAAGGGACTGCAATCAGACGGATTGGACACGAACGTTGGCTAAGAAATATTGCGGTGGCATTAGGTAATGCCATGTCCGATAAAAAATCAGATAAAAAAATTATAGCCGCACTAAATAACAAACTCATTCATAGTTCAGAGATAGTCAAAGAACATGTGAAATGGGCATTACGACAACACAAATATTAAACACAAGATATTATAAATTAATAAAATAAATCGTTACACCGTTTCATCAACAAATCGACCTAAAGCATCATTCTCTACACCGACAACTTTACTCATGACAGCAACCTCTTGTTCTGACTGTTGCAGTGATAGTAATGGCCCGACAGTATCCTGAACACTCTTGGATCCCGTAGTCAGCTTTGCCACTTCAGCTGCTGCAGAACGTGCATTATTAACCCCAACCTGAAGACCAGATAATGCAGTGGTTAATGCTGTTGTCATATCAGTTTTCATAGCAAACGCTTTCTCAAAAATAATAAGTTAATTTTAATCATATCTTCTACCCCTCTTATGACGACCATTATCTTCGTCATCATCCCTGTACTTTTCATGCTTGTTGCGGTGTTTCTTTTTTTTATTTTTGTATTTTTGTTTAGCTTTATATTTTTTCTTGTACTTATATTTATGTTTTTTGTATTTATTTTTATAGTACTTGTGTCTCAAATAGGGACGGTCACTATCTATTTCAATTTCAACATAATTATTATGTAAATGACTACGTAAACGATACGGCAGGTTGAGAGAAAAAATCCATTGGCCGTGTGAATCAAGGTAGAAATACATATTACGGCCAACATCAAAATAAAATTCTGCATTGGGGTAATAATGATATAAATGAAGCTGACGCCTGCCATAAGCCGGAGCATGTGAGGGCGGCATATGCTGGCTATGATGATGACCACTATCCACAATAATGGCTCCACCAACAGTACGGCAGCCTGTGAATAAAGTAAGACTCAACATGCTCAGTAATACAACCAGCTTCATAGCCACTATCCTATTTGGAATTTATCCTTCCTATATTATCGGCTTCAATTTATGTAAATATTAGTAATAAAAGCTGCTTTTACCAACTTATTCACACTTTTTTCGCTATAATCCGCCAAAATCCACAAAACATCTGAGATATGCCAAAAAACACACATAATATTACTGCAGTTATCCTCGCTGGTGGCCAGGGATCACGGTTAGGTGGTGTTGATAAGGGTTTGCTAGAACTCAATAAAATCCCCCTGGTACACCACCTTATTAACCGCATTCAACCTCAGGTGTCCGAGATAATTATCAGCGCAAATCGAAACCTGAAAACCTATGCAGATTTAGGTTTATCCGTCTATGAAGATGAAATCAGTGACTTTGCCGGCCCACTGGCAGGCATATTAAAAGCATTACAACAAAGCCAATGTGAATGGTTACTTACTGTACCCGCGGATAGCCCTTTTATTCCCGACGATATTGCTTTGCGTTTAAGTCAGAATATTAAGGATAATAAAATTGCCATGGCGCATGATGGCGAACGTTTACAACCCACTTTTGCCTTAATCCATAAAAGCCTGGCCTCATCTTTAGAGCGCTTTCTTCAAACTGGAGAACGTAAAACCCGTGTTTGGATGCAACAACAAGATCATGCAATTGTAGATTTTTCAGATCAAACTGACGCTTTTATCAACATCAACACCGAAGAAGAACTTAAGAACGCCGAAAAACATTTTGCAGCATTTATGGCATAATATTCTTTCACTTTTATCGAGTTTAATTTAAATAGAGTTTACCCCATGAACAAATCCATCCCCGTTTCTACTGCTTGCGACAAACCTCAAACACCCTGGCTTAATGTTGCTGAAGCGATTAACAGAATGACCAGCTCTGTCAAAAAAATACAAGATACAGAAGTGGTCGCCATTCGTGATGCCTTAAATCGTGTACTTGCAAAAGAAGTCATCTCAGGTGTTGACGTTCCTCCTTATGCAAATTCTGCAATGGATGGTTACGCTTTTAATTCAGCAGATTTAGCTACAACGGGTGAAAAAAACTTAACGCTTGTTGGTAAATCTTTTGCCGGCATTCCTTTTGAAGGTGAAGTAAAGCCGGGTGAATGTGTTCGCATTATGACGGGGGCACAAATGGCTAACGGTACTGACACTGTCATCATGCAAGAGCAGGTACAGGTTAATGAAAATATCATCACCATTAAACCAGGGCATTGTAAAAATGAGAATGTTCGACACATTGGGGAAGATATTAAAAATGGCGATATCGTTTTGAACGTAGGCCAACTCATTTCACCTACTGAATCAGGCGTGCTTGCATCATTGGGTGTTGCAGAAGTCAGCGTAAGTAAACAAATTCGTGTTGCCTTTTTCTCGACCGGTGATGAGTTACGCAATGTTAATGAGAAGTTGGAAGAAGGCCAGATTTACGACAGTAATCGTTACACTATATTTGGTATGTTAAAAAACCTTGGTGTTGAATTAATCGATATGGGTATCATTCCAGATGATCGCACAGCCATTGAAGATGCATTTAAGCAAGCATCAATTCAAGCAGATGCAATTATCACATCCGGAGGTGTCTCGGTTGGGGAAGCTGATTACGTAAAAGAAACATTAGATAAGTTAGGCAAAGTTGATTTTTGGAAAATTGCAATGAAGCCCGGCAAACCACTTGCTTTTGGATTTGTAAATGATGCAGTATTTTTTGGCCTACCGGGTAACCCTGTTTCAGTGATGGCAACTTTTTATCAGTTTGCCTTACCCACATTAAAAACCATGATGGGACTTAATGAAACAAAAGCACCTGTGTTTAAAGTTGCATGCAAATCTGATTTACGCAAAACACCTGGACGAACTGATTTTCAACGTGGCATTTTAGGAACCAATGAGCATGGTGATCTGATAGTCAAAAGTATCGGTATGCAAGCATCACATGTTTTAAGTGGAATGAGTAAAGCCAATTGTTTTATTGTTTTACCGCAAGACTGGGGTAACGTAAAAGCAGGCACTCTGGTTGATGTACAACCATTTAAAGGGTTAATGTAATTAACTAATAAAGAACAATAAAAAAATATTATTCTTCAATGAACTCAATATTTTAAACTTAAAAGATTTAAACTATCGATGTTCAAAAGTAGATCATGGCACTGAAAAAACAATCTTAACTTAACACCTCATCATATTTCATTCCGTAACACAAAGACTATACTTACATATATAGCATATAGTCGCCAACAAAGATTAATAAAAATTCAACTATGGTTTAGTGGTGCAATATGCTCAGTAGAATTTCCAGAAATAGTTCAAAATTTGTTATTCTATCGGGCTTTATATCCGTACTAATTTTGCTTGCACTGTTAATGGCTGTCGCCATATTCAGTATTTCAAATAACAGTTCCAGACTAATTGATGTCGTTAAAGAACATCAGCAAGTTGCAGATATCAATTTAATGCAGCAAGCCACTCGAAATCGAGCTTTGATGTTATATCGCATGATGACTGTTTCTGACCCCTTTGTCCGAGACAAAGTTTACTTGCAGTTTAAAAAGGAAGCACAAAAATTGATTAAAGCACTCGATCATTTACTTGCTGACAAGAATGCCGTTGTTCAACACCGAATATGGGGGGGGAAATAAAACCTCAGGTTGTTAGAGGCAGTAACGTACAAAATGAAACTGTCGAATATATACTTGAAGATGACTACATCACTGCCAATAAATTATTGCTCACTAAAGTTATTCCTATTCAGGATAAAGTCACTATAGCATTAGAACAAATGCTTGACACCCAAAATAACAATATTCAAAATGAACTTTTTGATGCACAAAATATAAGTCACACATTTTTTCTTTTTGTTGTTTTTTTAGGTGGAACAGCTTTGATATTTGCGCTTGCAATCACTTTTTATGTATATCAATATAATACTAAAACAGAAGCAGCACTCGTTTTACAGCAAGAACTTGCTGAATATGCCAACAAAGCAAAAAGTACATTTCTTGCAAATATGAGTCATGAAATACGAACACCACTGACTGCCATTATTGGTTTCTCCGAACAAATATTAAATAAAAATCTGGGTCAGGAAGAACAAATAAAATTAAAGCATACGATTGTCAGAAACAGTAAACACTTACAAAATTTAATCAGTGACATTCTCGATTTATCCAAAATAGAATCCGGGCAACTTGAAATTGAAATGACAGCAACCTCTCCCGTTCAGATCAATTATGAGATTGAATCCATTATTTCAAAACGCGCGCAAGATAAAAATTTGTCATTCACTGTTAATAATGTCTTTCCTTTACCCTCATCAATTATTTCCGATTCAATCAGGTTAAAACAGGTATTACTCAATCTTTGTAGTAATGCGATTAAATTTACTGAGAAAGGAGAAGTTAAACTGGATACCATGTATGACTCAGACAAAAATTTAATTTCATTCATCGTTACTGATACGGGTATTGGTCTGAGTAAAACTGAACAGGAAAAAATATTAAATCCATTCATACAGGCAGATGTCTCAACCACCCGATTTTTTGGTGGTACCGGATTGGGGTTATCAATTTCTCTTTTGCTTGCAACAAAATTGGGAGGAACATTAGAATGTAAAAGTGAAAAAGATAAAGGTAGTCAGTTTGTTTTCACTCTTCCAACCGGTATTTCCGGAAAAATAAAAATGATCTCTAGCAGCGAAACATTTACTCCCATGCCGGACAATTCACCTGATAATATTGACATTAAACAATTACAGGGAAATATACTTCTTGCTGAAGATGTAAAAGATAATCAGGATTTAATTTCAATGTATGTGAGGCAAACAGGTGCTCATCTTGACATAGTTTGTAATAGGGAAGAAGCTGTTAACAAAGCACTGGAGAACGAATACGATTTAATCTTAATAGATATGCAAATGCCTAAAGTTGATGGTGTTGAAGCTATCTCTATTTTAAGAAACAAAGGCTACTCAAAACCCATCGTTTCTCTCACTGCAAATGCAATGTCTGCCGATATAGATACATGTTTAAATGCAGGAGCAAACCAGTTTTTAGCAAAACCCATCAATCTCAACGCATTTTATAATACGTTAAATACTTATCTTAATGAACAAAACCAGATACCAGGCACTCAAACGAGTGAATCAAATAATATTTCACGTTTAGAGCAGTTAATTCAAAAATTTGTTGCAGAGTTACCTGCTAAAATATCGCAAATAAATAATGCTCTCTCAAATCAATCCTGGGAACAAATTGAAAAAATATCTCATATATTAAAAGGGATAGGAAGTTCGTTTGGATTCCCTGAAATAACAGAATCTGCCACTCAAATCAATCATGCTATCAGGGAAAAGAACTACAGTGCCACAGCTGATTTAGTAAAAAAGCTAACGACTATATGTAATAAAATAATCTCATCAAATAATAAATCAAATCAAACTTAATAATTAATGCAGAACCAGGTAGAATAAAACAAAACTAAAAAGTGCCAGTGTATTATTTTCTATAACAAATAATACACCAGCACTTCGTAATATAATTAAGCCTGTTGTTTTTCCTGCTCTTGTTTCGATTGTTCTTCTGCAATCTGCTTATGAACGTCTGCCATGTCCAAAGATTTAGCTTTTTCGATAATGTCTTCTAATCCAGCCGCAGGCAATGCGCCCGCTTCCGAATAAAGTACAACCTGGTCTCGCATAATCATTAAAGTTGGAATAGAACGAATGTTCATCATACCAGCAATTTCCTGCTCAACTTCAGTATTAATCTTGGCAAAAACAATATCAGGATGTTTTTCTGAAACTTCAGTAAAAACAGGACCAAACTGTTTACAAGGGCCACACCACGGAGCCCAAAAATCCAGAATAACAAAATTATTATTATCAATCGTTTCTTTAAAATTACTGTTGTCTAAATCTACTGTTGCCATGTGAGCCTCCGACATGCTGAAATCAATATTAGAAAATACTTATATTTTAACTATTTAAGGACAAATATGCGAGTTTCAAGGAGGCATTTGCCTTTGTAGGTTCGAATTCATTCGAACGCGGAATAATTGCATACCTCTGTGGTAAATTTTTACCTCTGCGTGCGAATAAATTCGCACCTACAATCGTAATTCTGTCACCTGCCCGCTTTCCCGAAATTTCCGATAATCTTCAAGCACTTGCCGATGATCAAAGGCTAATTCGTCGGGCAAATTATCCAGCTCAAAAATCGCCAGATTTTTTGCATCATCTGCTGCTTGCGGTTCACCCGCCGCTTCAGCGACATAAACAGCCGTCACGGTATGTCCACGATCATCCCGTTCTGGATCAGAATACATGCCCAATAATGCTTTTAAATTCACCTCCAAACTGACTTCTTCCTTTGCCTCACGGATTGCGGCGGTTTCCAAACGTTCACCCACATCAACAAAACCACCGGGAATCGCCCAGCCATAGGGCGGGTTCTTGCGCTCAATCAAAACTATGGGACGGTTGGGTTTATCTGTTAATTCAATAATCGTATCAGCAGCGAGTAATGGAGTCGTCGGTCTGTAATTTGGCATCAGTTTTCCCGGTTCACATTTTTAAAACGAATGATTCGGCGTCGATCCCGTTTATCCGGACGACGTTCTGCATGAGGGAATTGTGCCGCATTCAATTTTCGTTGCTCACTTAATATCTCACGTTTTTTAATACTTTCTTCAAGTTCAGTGTAGAGTAACTGCGCTTCTTTGGCCGGACCACGCCGAACACTTAAACCTTCTACTATTATTTCAAAAGTAAATGGTGTTTTATGAATTGTTAAGGTGTCCGCAATTTGTATTATACGTGAGGGTTTTACACGATGACCATTGTGATGAACATGACCACCATTGATCGCTTCTGCTGCCAGGTAACGCGTTTTATAAAAACGTGACGCCCATAACCACTTGTCTAGTCGGGTCTTTACGACTTGATCTTCTTTTATCTTTTTATTCATCGTTTAAATATATTTAAAGATTATCTCATTATAAAATAACGCACTATTGTGGTGAATCTTTAGCTACGAGTAAAACGTAACAGGATACTGTGGCAATCTTTATTGAATTATACAGATAACAGTACAGATTACCGCGCTATTGCTCGCAATGACTGTATTAATTTTAGAATCATACTCCAAGCTGCGGTATCATTAACAAATGACAAGTGCGACAAAAGACAATCGAAAATCTCTGCGCAAGCAATTACACCTGCTGTTACCCAAAACAAGCATCCTCGAAACCCCCGAACAAACACGACCCTATGAATGCGATGGATTAACGGCATACCAGCAAAAGCCCTGGATCGTTGTATTGCCTGAAACAATTGAACAAGTACAAAACATATTAATTTTATGCCACAACGAAGGGGTTCCCGTTGTTGCACGCGGTGCTGGTACCGGACTTTCTGGTGGTGCCTTACCTCTGGCGAATGGTGTATTACTCAGCCTGGCAAAGTTTAATCATATTCTTGAAATTAACCCGGCTAACAAAAGTGCAACTGTTGAACCAGGAGTGCGTAATCTCGCTATTTCAGAAGCCGCTGAAGAATTTAATTTATATTATGCACCCGATCCTTCATCTCAAATTGCCTGCACAATTGGTGGTAACGTTGCAGAAAATGCCGGCGGTGTACATTGTTTAAAATATGGATTAACAGTACATAATATTTTACAACTTAAAATTGTAACAGTTGATGGTGAACTGGTTACGATTGGCAGCCAGGCCCTGGATGCTCCTGGCTATGATTTACTGGCATTAATGACCGGTTCAGAAGGCATGTTAGGTGTTATTGTCGAAGTCGTGGTAAAACTTTTACCTCGCCCTGAACAAGCTCAGGTTATTCTTGCGGCATTTGATGATGTGATCAAAGCCGGTGAAGCCGTTGCTGCAATCATTGCTGAAGGAATAATCCCTGCCGGTTTAGAAATGATGGATAATCCGGCTATCCGCGCGGCTGAAGATTATGCTCATGCCGGTTACCCGGTTGATGCCGAGGCTATTTTATTATGTGAACTTGATGGCACAAATGAAGAAGTCAGCGAACAAATTCTATTTGTTGAAAAATTGTTAACACAAAAAGGCGCAACCAGTTTACGTACTTCAAAAAATGAAGAAGAGCGTTTAAAACTCTGGTTAGGAAGAAAATCTGCCTTCCCTGCTGTTGGACGTATTTCACCTGATTATTACTGTATGGATGGCACGATTCCCAGACACCAATTACCCGCAATATTAAAACAAATTAGCGAGCTGTCTAAAGAATATGATTTACAGGTTGCAAATGTTTTTCATGCAGGCGACGGCAACTTACACCCTCTCATTCTTTATGACGCAAACATTAAAGGTGAGTTAGAACGCACCGAAGAGTTTGGTGGAAAAATTCTTGAACTTTGTGTAAAAGCCGGTGGAACCATCACTGGTGAACATGGTGTAGGTAAAGAAAAGATTGACCAAATGTGCGTGCAGTTTAAGTCTCTTGAATTACAAATGTTTCATGATATTAAGCATTCTTTTGATCCTCGAGAATTACTTAACCCGGGGAAAGCTGTGCCGACATTACACCGCTGTGCAGAACTCGGCGGTATGCACGTGCATGATGGTTTGCTCTCCCACCCAGGACTGGAACGTTTTTAATCATGACAAGCAGGAACAGGACTCAGGAGTTACAGGATCGTGTGCGCGCTGCATTAAACGATAAAACCATGTTGGAAATTGTTGGCGGCAATAGTAAATTTTTTTACGGGAATACTAATCATAAATCTAATGTAAATAAAACCGCAATTATAGAGACACGAATTCATCAAGGCATAATCAGCTATGAACCTAGTGAACTGGTTATTACTGCACGCGCAGGTACTTCCTTAAAAGAAATAGAAGAACTACTCGCAGAAAATAATCAAATGCTGCCTTTTGAACCTCCTCACTTTGGTGAACACGCAACACTGGGTGGTGCTATTGCAACAGGTTTATCGGGTTCACGCAGGCCTTTTACCGGTTCCGCTCGTGACTTTGTATTAGGTACAAAGATCATTACCGGCAAAGGAGACATCATGTCCTTTGGTGGTCAGGTCATTAAAAATGTTGCTGGTTATGATGTATCACGATTGATGGTTGGTGCTTTAGGTACCCTGGGATTGCTGCTGGAAATTTCTATTAAAGTTTTACCCAGACCTCAAAAGGAAGAAACTCAATGTATAGCAATGTCTCAAAAAAAAGCCCTCTCTACCATGAAAAAGCTCAATCAGAGCTCACTTCCTCTTTCTGCTTTAGCCTATGAAGGTGAAAAGCTTTATGTTCGATTAAGTGGTGCAGCAAGTGCTGTTACATCAGCACAAAAAAAAGTGGCTGGCGAAACACTCGTGCATGCAGATAACTTCTGGCAACAAGTGAATGAACAAACTCATCCGTTTTTTGAAACAGACAGATCACTCTGGCGTTTATCCGTGCCTTACATATCGAATGTAAATTTAAATGAAAAAAGTTTTATCGATTGGGCGGGCGCTTTATATTGGATACACAGTGACAAAGATACTGCAGAAATTCAGCAACATGCTATAGAACAAGGTGGCACAGCAACATTATTCAGAACATCAAGTAACGTTGAAGAACGCTTTTCTCCACTTCAGGCAAAAATAAAACAACTGCACATAAATTTAAAAATGCGTTTTGATCCTTACGGAATTTTAAATTTCGGCCGTCTTTATTCTGATTTATAATTAAATAAACATGCAAACAAAAATTCAAACACATTTTCTGCAATCAGAGAAAGGCCAGCTTGCTGATAAAATTTTACGCAGTTGTGTTCATTGTGGATTTTGCACGGCAACCTGTCCGACCTACCAGATTTTAGGTGATGAACTAGATGGCCCGCGTGGACGTATTTATCAAATAAAACAAATGCTCGAAGGCAATCCGGTTACTAAAGATACTTTAATGCATCTTGACCGCTGTTTAACCTGTCGAGCATGTGAAACTACTTGTCCTTCCGGTGTTAAATATGGTTATTTACTGGAAATAGGACGTAGCGAAGTTGAAAGGCGTGTCAAACGCCCTCTATCACAACGACTTTTACGTAAAGCATTATTATTTGTTTTTCCTTTTCCAAAACGGTTTGATTCGCTTTTAAAATTGGGGCAATTGTTTCGCCCTCTTCTACCCGGTAGTTTAAAAAAACAAATACCGGAAAAAATCAAACTCCCTGCTCTTTCACTAAAAGAGCATAAAAAGAAAATGCTCATACTTGATGGCTGCGTACAGCCTTCTCTTTCACCGCAGATAAACCACGCAACAAAACAAGTGCTTGATGTTCTTGATATTGAATTGATATCTTTTAGTGGATGCTGCGGTGCAATCAGGCAACATTTGTCCGATGAAGAAAATGCACTACTGACGATTAAAAATAATATCGATCGATTAATTACCGAGTTTGATAAGGGTGTAGAAGGTATTGTAATGACGGCCAGTGGCTGCGGTGCAATGTTTAAAGAATACCCTCATCTTCTGCGTAACGATAACTCGTACAAAGAAAAAGCCAAACTCATTGCCAGTAAAACATTTGATCTTACAGAAGTGATAAATACAAATGAATTAAAAACGAAGTTATCCGCAACTAATATAAACATCGCCGTACATACTCCATGCACTCTGCAGCATGCACAAGGCTTACCATCGAATATTGAAACTGTTTTATTAAACTGTGGCTATCAACTAAGTACAATAAAAGATAAACATCTGTGCTGTGGTTCTGCCGGAACCTACTCCATCACCCAGCCAAAATTATCAAAGCAACTCCGGATACAAAGACTCAATGGTCTCATGGCTGGACAGCCTGATATTATTGTCACCGCAAATATTGGCTGTTTACTCCACCTGAACGCGGGAAGTTCAGTGCCAGTACACCATTGGATTGAAATTATTGCACAAGACCTAAAATATTAATCCTTTTATTATATATGTCGGGATTCATCCCGACGACCATGCTAAATTATCAACCATTCTAATATTTAATTATTCCAATTAACAACAAGACAAGCACTATAAATTAGCACCGCGTCGGTCTAAAGACCGACCTACATTAAAATTATTATTCCTAAATATTTCCTCTGTGAACCTCCGTGACCTCTGTGGTTAAAGAATTTATTGTGTATAATCAGGCTTTTTTAATATCACATACCTAACCCCCTATGACTATGAATTTTAGCCCAAATCCCGGCCCACATGAGCGGCATTTAAAACGCCGTTTATTAAACCCTTTATTCCCTAAACCTGAACAAGAGATCAGCCAGCAGGATATTGATGATGCTCAAAAAAAGGATGAAGAAAATTTATTAAAGTTTATGACTTACTTTCAGTCTGTAGTGCAAAAAACGACTGAACTTGCTGCAAATAGTGAGAGTGATGTTATCTTACAGATTAAAGAGCAACTTGATGAATGTTATGCAACGAGTTGTGCCATGCCAGGTGAACACGGTAATTTGCAAATTGCAATTAAAAAACTCATTGCGGCAATTATGGTGGCTATTCGTAAAGGTGCAGCTGAGGATCCTGTAGCATTAAAAAAACTCGATGAAGAAGAGATAGCCCGTGAAATGCATAATGAATTTCACCAGCGAAAATTAATTGCAGATTTAATGCTAGAACATTCACCTATACTTGAAAATGAATTAACACCAACTTTACTTAATGAAGAAATAGATGATCTTGATGCAGCATTACAGTTATTTAGTGCAGAACAACTTGATTTAATCGCTAAAGATGCACAAACTTTGCTGGAAGCATTACGCAAAGATGGTCATGAGATTCCTCACGCATGGGAACGATTTCAACAAATCAAGCAAGCTTTAAATACAGCAACAAAAAATTAAAACAGGAATAGATTCGAATAATGTCAAACAATAAAATACCAATAACAGAAATGGAATGTGCGGTATATAAAAGTCTAAAAAAAAATGAGACTTACGTCTTTATCCCAACGAAAACGCCTTTGTCTGAATTACCGGATGATCTTTTAAAGATATTGGGCCAGGCCGAAATGATCATGACTTTAAAACTCACTCCGGAAAAAAAAATGGCCAGAGGCACTGCTGCTGCAGTAATGAAAAGCATTGAAGAACATGGATTTCATTTGCAGATGCCGGAGAAAACTCATATAAATGCAGTCCCGTCTTACAACGAAACGCTTGCTGATAAAAACATCACTTAACACTTATTTCCTGGCAACTTTATATACTACTTCCCAGCCCCATGACATGGTGGCGAAATCGGTGCAGCATTTGAGGTTTCTTGCCACTCTTCTTCGGTATAAGTATGAATTGCTAAAGCATGTATATTTTCTTTCAACTCATCCACTAAAGTTGCATTGATCATTCGATGGCGAGCAAGTAAATTTTTTCCTGTAAAAACCGGAGAAACCACAATCACTTTAAAATGAGACTCTGATCCTTCAGGAACATTGTGATTATTGCTTTCATTAATTACTTGCAGATGTAAGGGGTTGAAATCATTCGCCAATTTTTTTTCTATTGTTGCTTGAACTGTCATATTGATTACTCATTTAACCTTTTATAATTTTTTATCATTGTCATGATCAACATGCTCATGTTTCGTATGTTCATGATCATGTTCATCTTTTTGATGTTCTTCATGTTTTAACTCAGCCATTTCCAGTAAACGTTGTTCTACTTTATAATTAACTGAATCTTCAGGAAACTCACCTTCGGCATTTCTTTCTCCTGCAGGTAGCCCTGTTAATAATGATATGGCTTCATCTACCGTATTAATAGGATACAAAATAAACTGTTTATTTTCGATAGCATCAACGACATCATCTCGTAATATTAAATGAGGTATATTTGTCGCCGGCATAATGACGCCTTGCTCTCCCGTTAGACCTTTTAGTTTACATATATCAAAAAAGCCTTCAATTTTTTCATTAATGCCACCAATGGCCTGAACATTGCCATGTTGATCCGCTGAGCCGGTAATTGCAAAAGATTGCTTTACCGGTACTTTTGAAATAGCGGATACTAATGCACATAATTCACCGACTGTCGCGCTATCACCATCAACACTACCGTATGACTGCTCAAAAACCAGGCTGGCAGTTAATGAAAGTGGTTTACCCGTTGCGTATTGAGCGCCTAAATAAGAAGAGAGAATCAACACACCCTTTGAATGCAATGCACCACCAAGCTCAACTTCTCGTTCAATATCTATAATATCGCCATCACCGATACGAACATTTGCAGTAATGCGCGCGGGTTGCGCAAATTCAAGCCGCCCTGTTTCAATAACAAACAAACCATTTACCGTGGCAACTTTTTCATCACTAACATCAATAAGAATAATACCTTTACTAATTTCATCATAAATTCGATCACGACTTCGATCTGCTCGATAAATTTGCTTGTCAATGGCAGTTTGTACATCTTTTCTCTGAACTACCGGCTTAATTTTCTTTTCTTTAGTCGCCCAATGATCTGACTCAATTAAAAGATCCAGCATGCTATGCATGTGTGTTGATAATTGTGTTGTATCCTCTATCTGGCGCATGCCATATTCAATGACACGCTTAACTGCTTCTTGCTCAAAAGCAGCAAGTTTGTTTTTTCTAATTAATGTCGCAATCACTTGCGCATAGTGATTTAACGATTCTTTTGAACAATCAATACTTTCAGAAAAATCCACTTCAACTTTAAATAATTCAGAAAACTCCGAGTCCTCCTCTTCCAGCAAATAATACAAACCACGATTTCCAACCAATACAACTTTAATGTCAAGTGGTATTGGTTCAGGTTCCAATGACACGGTATTTACCAAACCAGTAACATCACCTAAAGATTGAATATTAATCTCTTTTGCAACCAATACTCGTTTTAAAGCTTCCCATGAGTAGGGTTGATTTAATAGTTTATGAGCATCAATAATAAGATAACCACCATTCGCTTTATGCAATGCCCCGGATTTAATAAAACGATAGTCTGTTACTTGTGAACCCATTTGTGACATGTATTCAACACGTCCTAATAAGTTCTGATGCATCGGGTTATCTTCATATATAACAGGCGCACCACTATTATTCTTATTATCAACAATCAGGTTTATTTCATAATGTTGAAAACCAAAATAATCTTCACTACCCTCATAAGTAACTTCAGCATGTTCCTGTTCACGAAATTCATAAAGCCCGTTAATAACGTCTTCTTGCACATCCATTAAATATGTCGTAATCGACTTAATTTCTTTATATTTTACTTTCACCTCTTCAATAAGATGTGCTGCAGCAAACATACCCACTTCACGATTTATTTCCGTAACTTTTTCTCTGGCTTCTTTTTGCCACTGGTTTCGTAATCGGATTAATTTATTCAGACGTTCTTCTAAAACTGAAATCACTTCTTCAAATTGATTTTGATCTTTAGTCGACAGTTTTTCATATTCTTCAGTACTTAATTTTTTCCCGTCTCTGGACGGCGCGAAAGTTAAATCTTCATCACTACGTAAAAAAAGCACTTCATGTTTTTTTGCTTCTTCAGCCAGGGAATTAAATGCAGCATGTGTTTGTTCTTGTAAAGATTCACGAACTTCCAGCTGGCGGGTATAATATTGTTCACTTTCAAATGCACTGGGGATTGCTGTTTGTAAATCTTTAACCAGTTGCCGCATATCATCACGAAACTGTCGACCTTGCCCTGCAGGTAAACTAATCGCTTTAGGTTTTTGAGGATCATCAAAATTAAAAACATAACACCAGTCATCCGCTGCATTTTGTTCAGCAGAAGCTTTATCTAAAAAACGCTTTAATAACGTGTGCTTACCCAGACCAGTCGACCCCATGAGGTACATATTGTAACCCGGTCTATCAATTTCAACGGCAAAAGAAAGGGCCTCAATAGCTCGTTCTTGTCCGACCATTCCTTCAAAATCAGGGATATCGTCAGTTGTTTTAAAAGCAAATTCTGCCTGCTTACAAAATGAACGTAGTTGTTGAGCACTTATTGATTTAATTTGTGACATATTCTTCAAATTTTATGTGACATTTAATGAAAAGAGGGTTTATTATAAGTGAAAGCAGTACCTGCATGCGAATAAACTGCTCAGTAAACTCAGGGATGAAGTCGACATAATTATTTGATTAGCTTAATGATTTTTATATTTTTGTGACAACGGATACAATATCTGACTAATTCACTTAGAATTAACAATTGTTCACATAAACCATATTGTCATTGTGCCTTTAAGGTTCTAACTTTAGTCCACGAAAACAATTGTTTAGGGAAAAAACATAAGGGGCATCACCACTATGAAATTATCTTCACGCGCACATTACGCAATCAAGACAGTTTTAGAACTTTCAACACACGTTAATGAACCTGTAACTTTAGCGCATCTTGCTCAGGCTCAAAATATTTCAATTTCTTATCTGGAACAAATTTTTGCTTTATTGCGAAAATATGACATTGTTAGAAGTGCACGCGGTCCAGGTGGCGGTTATATGTTAAACAAACCATTAACCGAGATTTCTATCGCATCAATTGTAAAAGCAGTCGATAAAGCAACCGTTAAAGAAAGTAGTATGGAGCCTGAATTCAACAGCTCTGACAGCCATAATCTTTGGTTACGTTTACTTGAATTGATTGGCGGTTATCTAGACAGCATTAGCCTTGCTGAATTACATAGCCTATACACAACACCAGATGAAACTAGCGTAACAACTGAAACAGAAGAAGCAAAAGAAAAAGAAAAAGAAGATTCATTTCAGGTAGCTTAAATTTTCAAACCACGATCACAACATTACCCTGATAAATAGCGGGAATACGAAAGTATATCCCGCTTTTTTATTACACGCACTATTTATCCGTAATTAAAATAACCTAATTCAATAAATAATCATTAGCATTACTTGACAGTAAGGGTTAACAGACCTATTTTACTGCTATTGTACAAAATAGCGTCAATCTGGAAGAGCCCATAAGAGCATGGATTTCGATTTTGTGACATATTTCCCGTCAAGATGAAGGGATGATTAAAATAATAATACAAATAAAGGACAACAACATGCAATTAACGCTACCACACCTGGTAATGATTACTGCTGCTTTACTCATAGCACACAATCTAATTTGGGCTTAATCTTTTTCACCTCGAAATTAATTTGGACAACTATAAGTCAGTTTATAATTATTTAGCTATATAGTTAAGTTGTTAACTTATACCACTGGACCTCTTATTCCATACTAATCGCTACATACGTAATATAAGTTCTGCCTTATGTTCTTCATTAATTTAAAATCTGTTTTGAGTAGTCTTTATTGTTATTGATCCAGATCAAATTTTCGCTTTATTGATTATGCCAACATAATTGCAAATAATAATGAAGGAGCAAAATAATGATCATACAGGAAGGTGATAAAAGTATATTAGCATATGTCGGAAAAACAGTTTTAATACTAACCGTATTCATGTTTATAGTAATCTTTGCTGCTAATGTACTAGCTTAAAACATAATACTCATACATTAAATAAGCTTTTTACAATGCGTTCTCCGCGTATTCGATGTGTAAGACCAGGCCGGTTTAAAACCGGCCTTTTTTATTGTTATAACTGATTAACGCATACGAGGTGAAATAAATTCCAGTGCCTGACTGGCTTGTTGAACAAAATGTTTAAAACTCTCATAACTATCATTATCTAATTCTCTGTCACTCGGTTGGCGATCCGCATAAATCAAACCAATTACCCTCTCAGACAATACAAGTGGTGCAATATAAAAGGCACGACTGGCTAAAACTAATCGCATCTCATCACTGACTAAAGTTTTATTATTGCTAGCTTGTGTATCACGAACCCAGATGGGCTCAGCCGTATTAACTAATTTCGAAAAAATATTATCTGTTTGTAAACTAAAATTAAATTTATTAGCAAGCTCCTGGTTATTTTTACCTAATGCATATTTTGCTGTTATCGTTTTTTTATCTGACGTCAACATAGCAAATACTGTTCGATCAAGCCCTACTCCGCGATAAATCCCTTCTAAAATAATTTCAAGAATTAAATTAAAATCAGGTTTATCAATCAACATACCGGAAAGATCACGCAAAATATTTAATTGCAATAATGGATCAGGGACAGGACAAATTGCATCAAATGAATGTTCATTTTCATTATCATCAACACTCTCTTCATCAATGGGTAAATATTTTATTATCGAACCTGCACCAAAAAGTTGTGCAGTTTCTGCCGCTTTTACCGCATTTTCACGCAGTATTTCCATAACATCATCATCTTTAACATCGATATGTTTAGCAATACTATGTGCAACTGATAGTGTTTCTTTACTAGTCCAGCTCTCACTTGTTGTATCAGAAATTTTTAATGCTTTCACTATATCCTGAATCCTGGGATTGTCCATTTTCGGTTTATTAATAGCGCTATGTAACAAATCACTTAACTGCCAATCACTGGTTAAACCCACGGTTAATTGATCTAAAGTAAAACCTAAAACTTCCTGTTGAGCCATTTCTGCAGAAAAACCACGTTGTTCCATAAGCTCTATTATTTGTTTACCTTCTTCCCCAGCAACACACCAAAAAGTAATTTCACCTATGTGTTTGAGTAATGCAGCAATAAAAATTTCTTCAACCGCATCATCACCTCTTCGCTCGGCAAAATCACGTGCCTGTACTGCACCATGAAATGACTTTGCCATTAGTTTTAAAGCATGTTCTTTAGCCTGGCCGCCTAACAGTGCGTCAATAATCGCCAAAGACATACTAATGTCTCGTACAAGATTAAATCCAAGATAAACAATCGCACGACTTACGGTACTAATTTTTGAACCCGTGGCATTATAAGTTGCACTATTCGCAACTCGTAATACCCTGGCAGTAAGGTTGGCATCATGCAAGATGATACGTGATAAATCAGAAATAGAAGTTGCGTCTCTTGATACCACATCATTAATGGCATATACCGTATATTTAAATATCGGTAGCTCATTTTCGCTAATGCGTTCGATCCAGTTATCTAAATTTTCAGACATATACAAATGTAATTTTAATTATTTAAAAAACAATATATTCTTTCATACTGTCGGCGCTTTATATGAATTCTTTAATTTAAATACTCTTTATATCTACATATAACCACACAAATTTTATCTATTCCATTTTGCAACAAAACGATCCAGTTGATTAGCGAACTCACGTCGATCACGTTGATTAAGTGGTGCTGGTCCTCCTCCTATCACTTCACCCGTTCCTCTTAATTCATCCATTAAATCACGCATAACCAACTTTTGTTTTATTGTTTCGGTTGAGTAGAGTTCACCACGAGGGTTAAGAGCATGTCCCCCTTTTTCAATAACCTCAGCAGCTAAAGGAATATCTGCAGTAATGATCAAATCATCTTTCCTGATTTCTTGCACAATATAATTGTCGGCAACATCAAAACCTGCTGAAACTCGAATACTGCGAATAAAAGGGGATTTAGGAACAACCAGGCTCTGGTTGGCAACAAGAATAATCTGTATTTTTGCACGTTCTGCGACACGATATAAAATCTCTTTTATGACTTTTGGACAAGCATCAGCGTCAACCCAAATTTGCATATTTCATTCCTATATTTTTAAAATCAAGAGTTTTCAACGCAAAGGCGCAAAGAGCGCAAAGGAACGCAGAGTTTTGTAATATCTGTCATTGCGAGGAGCGTAGCGACGAAGCAATCTTAGTCAGGATAGCACATAGGAGGATATTACTTCGTCGCTACGCTCCTCGCAATGACATGAAATTTTTACTTTGCGCCCTTAGCGTTCTCTGCGCCTTTGCGTTGAAATTTTTTGACTTTGACTTTGAATCTTTAATTCTCTAATTACGCTAGTTGTTTACTTATTTCTTCTGCTGAAACAGGATGTTGCAACACAGCATATAAAGTAAACAGCTCTGCAAGTTTATCCACATGTTTTCGCTCTTCTTTTTCTACCATCACGATTACTTTTGCTTCAGGCGCATATTTTTGCAGACTAGATAAAAATACATCCAGATTGCTAACGTTAACTCCCGCATAATTATTACCATAACCATAAAAAAACTCGGCAACCACATAATCTGGTTTTTGTTTTTTCAATTGTGATAATGCTTTTCGCATCGAATTGAACTGTACATTTCCTATGTTCAGACTTTGGTACAAATCAACAAAATTTGGATGAAGTGGGGATTCAATAATGGAAAATACGACTTTTTGGCTCATTTTTGCTTTCGTCAAACGTTAAAATTACAGTAAATCATGTTAAATCATCTTAAATCCAGCGCTACAATATCGTATTTTGCTGTAAATTGTCATATAAAACAGTATAATGCGCCTCCTTTATTCTCGTCTGATCCAGTATTTACTGGGTAGCTATTTTTTGCACTTCGCAATAACTTCTTTTACAGGAACATCTGATGTCTAAAACTGACACTTTACCCTCTTTTAGTGAACTTGGCCTTTCGGCTCCTGTGCTTGATGCATTGAACTCAATTGGCTACGAAACGCCTTCCCCTATCCAGGCAGAAATGATTCCTTTTGTAATGGATGGACGTGATGTACTCGGTCAGGCCCAGACAGGTACAGGTAAAACAGCTGCTTTTGCATTACCTATTCTGTCTAAAATCGATACCAGGATTAAAACACCTCAAGTCCTGGTTTTAGCCCCTACCCGTGAACTTGCCATTCAGGTTGCTGAGGCTTTTCAGAAATATGCCTCAAAAATCAAAGGCTTCCACGTTTTGCCAATATACGGTGGACAAGATGCACGTGGTCAAATTCGCCAACTTGACCGTGGTGTGCACGTTGTGGTTGGAACACCAGGTCGGGTAATGGATCTTATTCGCCGTAAAAGCTTCAAGCTCGACGCCCTAAAAACGCTGGTGCTTGATGAAGCGGATGAAATGTTGCGTATGGGTTTCATTGATGATGTTGAATGGGTGATGGAACAAATTCCGGAAAAACGCCAGATTGCGCTATTTTCTGCCACCATGCCTGCACCTATCCATAAAATAACAAAAAAATATTTAGATAATCCTAAAGAAATATTCATCAAAGTTAAAACAGCCACGGCTTCTACCATAACTCAGCGTTATTGGATGGTGAGTGGTCATCATAAGCTTGATGCACTAACGCGTATTTTAGAAGCAGAGCCTTTCGATGCCATGATCGTTTTTGTACGAACCAAAAACGCAACAACTGAACTAGCTGAGAAACTCGAAGCACGCGGCTATTCTGCTGCTGCCATAAATGGTGATATTGCGCAAAATCAACGTGAAAAAACAGTGGATAATTTAAAACGCAAAAAAATCGACATTTTAATTGCAACCGATGTTGCGGCACGTGGATTGGATGTTCCGCGTATTAGTCACGTCATTAATTATGATGTGCCTTACGATACCGAAACATATATTCACCGTATTGGTCGTACTGGCCGTGCAGGTCGAGAAGGTGATGCAATTTTATTTGTTGCACCGCGTGAAAAACGTATTCTGCAACAAATTGAACGTGCAACAAAACAAAAAATAGAAATGTTAGAAATGCCTTCTACTGAAATCATTAATAACAAACGTATTGCGCGCTTCACACAAAATATTACCGATACCTTAGCCAGTGAAAAGCTGGAGTTTTATTCAAGCATTTTAGAAAAATACACGTTAGAACATAATATTCCAGCTATCGAAGTTGCTGCTGCTTTAGCCAAGATGGTACAAGGTGATGAACCTTTATTATTATCAAACGCACCGGTAGCACAAAAATCACAGAGAAATGATCGTGACCGCGGTGATAGAAAGGGACGAGATAGAGGCTCACGCAGAGATCGTGAAGATCATGGTGAAAGCCGTGGTCGGGAACGTCGTCCACGTCGTGATAGCCACGAGAAAGAAGAAGGCCTGCAAACTTATCGTATTGAAGTCGGTTTTGACCATGGTGTAAAACCGGGTAATATTGTTGGCGCAATTGCGAACGAAGCGGGTATTGATAGTAAACATATGGGCCGTATTCAAATTAATGATGATTACAGTACCATTGATTTACCAGAAGGAATGCCAAAAGATATCTTCATGGATTTAAAAAGTGTTCGGGTAGCAGGACAAAAACTCAATATTACTGTTTATGGTGAAGAGTCAGTTACTAAAAAACGTGAAACCTTAAAACGTAAACCCCGTAAAGATTCTGATCGAAAACCTTCGTCAAAAAGAAGAAAAGAACCAGCACATAAACCACGTCGAAAAAAATCAGATTAATAAATATTAAGCAAACAGGGCTACATTGAATTAATTTATTTAATGTAGTTCTTTTTTTGTTTAAAATTTATCTAATAATAGTTAGAGTTAACGAATGACAACACCTCTTTCTATTTCATACACTTCTGAAGAAACAAAAAAAGCCGCCCTGGACTTTGCAAATAAGCATGATTATCCCTGTAATAATCAGGCCAGCACAAGCACATCACTCAACCTTAACTATACAGATGAATATGTAGAGTTAAAGGACAACAATAAAAACATCTCGATTCACATTGATTTCCTTGCAGGCGATCTTGCTCACCGCCAACAATTTGGTGGTGGACGTGGCCAAAGCATCGCTAAAGCAATTGGTTTAAAACAGGGAGTTAAACCACCCTATGTTATTGATGCAACAGCAGGGTTGGCCAAAGATGCTTATGTTCTTGCCTGTCTTGGTTGCCCGGTTACATTACTTGAACGCTCACCTGTAATTGCTGAATTAATTAATGATGCCATTAGACGTGCAAAGTACGATGAACACTTTCAATCCATTGTAAAAACAGGTTTTAAAGTTATAGCAGAAAGTAGTATTGATTATTTAACCCGACTTATCGAAAAATCAAAATCAGATTATCCTGATGTTATTTATCTGGATCCAATGTACCCCGACAGAAAAAAGTCAGCCTCCGTTAAAAAGAACATGCAAATACTTCAGGTGCTTTTAGGTAAAGACCCGGATACTGAAGAACTTCTCAATATTTCATTAAAGGCCGCTAAAAAACGTGTGGTAGTAAAAAGACCCAAGGGTGCAGCTAACTTGTCAGATATAAAACCAACCTATCAGGTAAATAGTAAAAAAACACGTTACGATATCTATATTGTCCAGAAGTAACCCTTTTTCTCTAAACCCATATTCCCCTACAAAAATAAAGACTGTGATCTTACTCACACTAATCTAGTGGTTTACCCTTGTATTAAGACATATGATTCTGAGTAAGGTAATTCAATGGACATTGAAAATGAAAAAGAACTTACGAAACTGGATTAAGTACATTGGTAACCAGTCAGTACCGGTATTCAATAGTACAATTCAGTCTGTATTAAAGTTAACAATGGATGATAAATCATCATGCAAACAACTTGCAGAAACCATTTTGCAAGATGCATCACTAACTTGCAGAGTTATAAGGATAGCAAACAGTCCTTATTACAACAGATGCAGTACTGAATCGAATAGTATTCGCAGAGTCGTTCTTCTTATCGGTTTTAATAAAATTTCTGAAATATGTTTAACATTATCAATACTCGATTCTTTAACCGATAAAATAACACAAAATGTTATTTATAAAATAATATCAAAATCATTTCACGCTGCAATTCAAGCTCGCTCAATCGCAGAAATTTATCATTTAAAAAACCCTGATAAAATTTATCTTGCAGCCTTGTTATACAATATTGGTGAGATATCTTTTTGGAGCTTATCAGGGAAATCAGGGAAACTTATATCAGACCTGATCAATAATGACTTTGTCAGCACAGAACAAGCTCAGGAAAACATTCTTGGTACAACATTCCGCGAGTTAAGTCTTGGCCTGGTAACAGAGTGGGGGTTTTCCGATTTACTTAAAAGATCATTAGCAAACCCAACATCAAGTAATCCGGAAATAAAATGCATTAAATATGGGTATGAAATTGCTGAATCTATTGTAAACATAAATAATAATTTTGAATCAACTTCAGAAAAAATATCAAAGGAAACAGGAGGTTCAATTAAAGATATTAGTACAATAATTAATAGCAATATATTACTTGCACATGATACTTATGATCATTACATTTACTAACACTTTAATTATCTTTAATTATAAAACTTGTACTTACCAGTTCCTGTCCATTAATAATAATTGCAAGACCATGTTTTCCTGCATAATACCTTCTGCTTGAGATTGCTCTAAAAGAGTGTTTTTTCTTTATTTGTATTTTTTCCTTCGCATAATCACCTTCTGATATTTTAAATACTTTACGGCTCACTTTATTATTTTGACGTACATAGTCAATGGCATATTCAATACGTAACTTACCAAGCTTGTTTTTTAAAGTATTCAATGAAAAGTTAAATTCAATATCCTCACCCATTTTTATGGTTTTAGTATTTTTGAAACTTTTAATGGAAACATGTGCAATGGGTTTAAATCCAAATAATTTAAGAATTTCAATATTGCCTTGTTTCAATAAAGTGCGGCAAGCATGCTTCACAAGCTTATCTGTGTCAGGATTTAAGCCCTTCCATTTTTTTGCAATTTTTATAACAATATCAGGATTATCTTTTGAAATATCATTAAGATTGTTTGCAACACTTCTTCTTACATACTCACTATCATCAGACTTTAATCTTTCTAATATAGGTAATATAGATGTTGGATCTTTTTTAAACTCAGGCAAGGCTATCACCCAGGGTAATCGAGGTCTACAACCTTCACTTGCTAAACGACGTACATGTTCATTATTTGATTTTGACCAACTATTCATTTGTTTCATCATTTTATTACCATACTTGATAATAAATTGCCGTACCGGGAATTCCGAGCTTGAATTCTCAGTAAAATATTCCATTGCGTGAATTGAAGTATTTAAATCATTAATACCACATAACTCGACAAAATCCGGAAAAATCAAGTGTTCCAGATCATGAAATTTTAGAGATACTGGTTTTAATATATTTATCGATTTTATATAATTGTCAGGAAAACCCTTTTCTATATTTTCAGAAATATGGCGTATTCGTTGTTTTAGCTCTTTTCCTTCCCATTCATTATTAAAAATGTTTTTTATAAAAACATTTGCATCAAACTCAGTGTATACCTGTTTTATTTCAAGTGATAACTTTTGGATAAATTTTTTATTATAAATATCTTTTAATAAATCAGCCATCAGGTGAATCTCATTGCATTAACTTATTTTTAGCTTCAATCCATTGCGACATATACATAGCACTTTTCATGGTATGGTGACGCAACATCATTCCTGTAAAGTTTTTATTACGTTTCTCTTCTAACAATTCAATTGTTGAAAATAATTCATTAAGAAATTTCTTTTCATTTTCTTTTTTATTAAATATGTTATTGATAATAGTTAGTCCATTCCTTTGTTTTTCCAGCCACACTTCCTCATTTTCATACAATGAAATCGCATAAGTTGCTATTTCTTCAGCAGTATCTTTAATGAAGCCGGGCCAGTCATGTTTTCCCTGCATAGACTCTGCGCCTATAGAAGTTGTAATGCTGGGTGTTCCACTTAACATGGCATCTGCAAGTTTTCCTTTCATTCCGGCCCCAAAACGTAATGGTGATAAACATACTCGGTATTGACTAATTGTTTCGATCACATCATCAGCCCAACCTTTAATATAAAAACCTTGTTTCTCGTTATGTAATTGTTGTGCTTTTTTAGGAGGGTATGAACCATAAATGTGTAATTCAATATCTTTGAGTTTTGCACGGATTAAAGGCCATATAGTGTTTTTTAAATACAAAACTGAATCCCAGTTGGGTTCATGCCTGAAATTACCAATAGTGACAAAATTTTTCCTGTCTTCAAATGATGACCATCGTTGTGTTGATTCTTTTATAACCACCGGATCGTACATAAAGGGTAAATACAGTAATAAATCGTCATCTACCTGATAAATGTTTTTTAATATCTCAACCTCAACTTCTGATATCAACAAACTTAAATCACAACGAAATATGCTAGCAACTTCACGCAAAGCAATATCATTATTATAATTTATATTTTTTGAGTCATTTGCATCTTTATTATTCTTAACTGCCTGATGACGCGCATGTCTTAAACAGTGCAAGTCAACCGTTTCTAAAAGTCTTAATGCTGATGGACATTGTTTTTCAACGCGCCAGGAAAATTGCTCTTCCATCATAAAACGATCAAATAAAACAATTTCCGGATTTAATGATTTCACATAATCATCAAAGTTACTGTTGTTTAATTCAATCGCTACTTTCTTAATTCCAATACTATCAAGGTCAATCATATGCTCACTGATAAGAGCTGGAGAAGAATAAAACACCTGATAACCCTGATCCTGGAAAATTTCTAACAATTGCAACATTCTACTACCTGCTGCAGATGAATTGGGTTCTGGCCAAACATAGCCAATAACAAGTAATTTTTTCATTCAGGCAGTATATCAGCGAGCCCGGTTTATTTTTACAATTTGTAACAGTGATAAAAGCCTGTCTTCACACCATATAAAAATCAAAAATTAACCAGTAAAAACAATAAGTTAAGGTTTATTCTATTTTCGCTACATTGATAATTTGGCTTTAACTTACTAAAATTTAATATAATGAATCTATAAAAATTCAAGTTAGTTCGTATTTGTCCGCTTTGTAAGTATAGACATGATAATTCTGTTAGCAGTACTCAAAAGGAGTATTAAAATGTCACATGCCAACACTGCAGTAAAATTACACCAACATGATGCTTTTGAGGATCATGCCATTGATACTATTCATACCTTATTGCTGAATGATAAAGTCATGCCAATGACTTTTCTCTGTGAAACTTTCGATAATAAACAACTTCTGATTCTCTATTTTATGACTGACCAGGCAGAGATTGAGAATAAAATTAATATGGTGCGTGCGATTATGTTATTGCACAACGTCGAGCGTTATATATTTGCTTCAGAGACTTTAATTCCATCTAAAGAAGATTTAAACCCGCTTGAAGATGAAAATGCCAGAGATGGTCTCGTCTTTTTGTATGCAGATCACTATGGACTTCAAAAAGCCACACAATATTTTGTTAGTCGTGAAAATAATGAAATTCAGCTATACGATAAAACAGAATCTGATACATTAAAAACCAATACTGATTTAGATTCGCTTTTGACAGGGCCTAAAGTCACATCAACACAATTAAAGGAACTGGAAATGATAGTTTCAACATTACCAAAAAACTATCCTGTTAAAGCATTTGAATACAGTGACAAAATAAATACCTATCAGCCACATAGCCATACCTTTAATTAGGCGTGATACTCTCCATAAAAAAGGCGGCCAAATGGCCGCCTTTTTATTTTATAATAAATAATTACATTTACATTGTTTCTAAAAGCAACTGATTTATTCTTGTAACAAAAGCAACAGGATCTTCTAACTGGCCACCTTCACTTAGCATCGCCTGATCAAACAATAAATGTGACCAGTCGCTAAACTTGTCATCATCCTGTTCATCACTCAAACGTTTCACTAAAGGATGTTCAATATTAATTTCCAGGATGGGCTCAATATTAGGCACTTCATGCCCTGCCTGTTTCAGAATTTTCTGCATACTTACAGCCATATCCTGTTGTTCAACAACCAGACATGAAGGCGAGTCAGTTAAACGTGTTGAAACACGCACTTCCTTCACTTTATCGCCTAAGCTTTCTGTCATTTGTTTGAGTAAACTTTCATAATCCTTTGCGGCTTTTTCAGCTTTTTCCTTGTCTTCTTTATCTTCCAGGTCACCCAGATCAAGCTCACCTTTTGCGATATTAACGAAAGATTTACCATCAAATTCAGTCAGGTAAGACATCATCCATTCATCAACTCTGTCATGCATTAAGATGACTTCAATGCCTTTTTTCTTAAAGAGTTCTAAATGAGGACTGTTTTTAACTGCGGCGTAAGAGTCACCAGTAATGTAATACAGTTTATCCTGTCCTTCTTTCATGCGGCTGATGTAATCGTCTAAAGATACATCTTCGATATCTGAATCATTATTGGTTGAGGCATAACGGAATAACTTAGCAATTTTTTCCTTATTTGCTGAATCTTCTGCCGGGCCTTCTTTTAATACACGACCAAACTCTTTCCAGAATAAAGCATAATCTTCCGTTTTGTTTTTCGCCATCTTTTCTAAATGACTAAGGATTTTTTTGATTGAAGCACCACGAATCGTGTCAATGTGTTTATTCTTTTGTAATATTTCACGTGAAATATTTAACGGCAAGTCATCAGAATCAACCACACCTTTTATAAAGCGTAAATAATTCGGCATCAACTGCTCGGCATCATCCATAATGAATACACGTTTTACATAAAGTTTAATACCATGACGTTGATCACGTTCAAACATATCAAATGGAGCACGTTTAGGTAAATAAAATAAGGTTGTATATTCCTGTGTACCTTCTACCTTATTGTGTAACCAGCTAAACGGTTCATCAAAATCATGTGCAACATGTTTATAAAATTCTTTATATTCTTCATCTGTAATATCAGACTTTGAACGTGTCCATAAAGCAGAGGCTTTATTCACCGCTTCCAGCTCATCGGTCAGTTCACCTTTGTCATCCCTTTTTTTCATGGAAATGGGTAATGAGATGTGATCAGAATATTTATTAATAATTGAACGTAAACGCCAATCATCTGCAAATTCCTCTTCATCTTTTTTCAGATGTAAAATAACTTTTGTACCACGTTCATCTTTAACAATATTTTCCAAATCAAACTCACCTTCACCGGATGAGTGCCAGCGTACACCATGCTCAGAGGTTAAACCTGCACGGCGAGTTTCAACCGTGACATTATCAGCAACAATAAATGAGGCATAAAAACCCACCCCAAACTGGCCAATCATTTGTGCATCTTTGGCCTGTTCACCGGTCAGATTATCGAGGAATTTACGTGTACCTGAATTTGCGATCGTACCAATATTGGTTATCACTTCTTCACGAGTCATACCCACACCATTATCAGTAATGGTCACAGTGCCCGCTTCTTTATCAAAATCGACCTGAATTTTCAGATCATTATCATCTTCATATAACGCATTGTCACTTAATGCTTCAAAACGCAATTTGTCACAGGCATCCGAGGCATTTGATACCAGCTCACGCAGAAAAATTTCTTTATTTGAATATAGGGAATGAATCATGAGGTTTAGCAGTTGCTTAACCTCGGTCTGAAAACTCAGGGTTTCTTTTTTTGCTTCGACCGACATATTTTTCTCTCAATTATGATTATTTGAATTTGATGCTTCTTTATATATTGGCAAAACCTTCAACATTCAAGGGCAAAATTTTGCATTTTTTACAAATTTTGAAGTTTATGGCAAAAATGTCCGAGAACTGATCTTCAGCATATTCATAATGTTTGATGAGATCTCTTCAATCGACATGCTACTGACATCAAAGTAGGGGATATTCTCCTGCTGAAACAGGGTTTCCGTCTGTCGAATCTCATACTGGCACTGGGACAATGAGGAGTATTCACTGTCCGATCGGCGCTTAGTGCGAATACTTTGTAATCGTTCCGGCGTAACCAGCAGACCAAAGACCTTATCTTTGTAATTCTTTAGCGACAGAGGTAAGGAGTGTGATTCAAGCTCATCATCCACAATCGGATAATTCGCCGCTTTTAGACCATAGTGCATAGCCAGGTAAAGGCTGGTTGGTGTCTTGCCGGTACGAGATGCCCCTGTCAAAATAACATCTGCCTGCGAGTATTCTCGTGCCCCAACACCATCATCCGTTTTCAAAGAGTAATTCACCGCATCAATGCGCTCACTGTAATACTCATCATCCACAATGCCATGTACTCGTCCCAGACCAAGCTTTGCTTCACAACCAATTTCTTCTTCAATAGGAGCAATAAATATATCAAAGATATCAAGGTATAAACCGTCAGCTGCTGACAAAATATCGCGTAATTCGGGCTTAACTAATGTACTTAGAATAATCGGGCGTAAACCCGTCTCACTGGCAAGCTTGTTAATAGTTTGCACTGCTTGATTTGCTTTATCTGCTGTATCAACAAAACGCAAGGAATGAGATTCAAATTGTATCGTTGAAAACTGATATAACAGGCTACGACCTAATGTTTCGACCGTAATACCGGTGCTATTAGAAACAAAGAATACTGGTCGGGAGGTATTATTTTTATTTTGCATAGTTTTGATATTGATTTATTAATCATCCAGGCTTACATTCTATTTAAGATGCACTATAAACACATAACATAGCATAACAATCTGGTATTTATTTTATGAGTGACAGTAATATCGACCCAAACCACAATTATATTTTATGGTTTGAGCAAATTAATCTAACAGATTTACCCCGGGTTGGTGGAAAAAATTCATCATTAGGTGAGATGATCAGCCAGCTTTCTGATTCGGGTATTAATGTCCCCGGAGGTTTTGCCACAACTTCTGATGCCTTTCGTTTTTTTATCCAGCAAACTAATCTGAAACAAAAAATATATGATGTATTAGACAAGCTGGACGTTCATGATGTTCTCGCTTTACAAAAAGCAGGTAGCCAGATTCGGCAATGGATTTATGACGCAACAATACCTGAGGAACTTGAACAAAATATTCGCCAGGCTTATCAACAGCTCACAAAAAGATATGGTGATAAGGCGAGTTATGCCGTACGTTCATCAGCTACCGCAGAAGATTTAGCCGATGCGTCATTTGCGGGGCAACAAGAAACTTATCTTAATATCCAGGGTGAAGATGCAATATTAAATGCAATTCAGGCTGTATTTGCTTCTTTATATAATGATCGTGCAATTGCCTATCGTGTTCACCATGGATTTGAACATGATAATGTTGCCTTATCTGCGGGTATTCAATTAATGGTTCGCAGCGATTTAGCCAGCAGTGGTGTCATGTTTACTCTTGACACTGAATCCGGTTTTGAAAATGTTATCTTTATTACTTCTGCCTACGGACTGGGTGAATCTATCGTTCAGGGTAGTGTTAACCCTGACGAGTTTTATGTCTATAAGCCATCTTTAGAACAAAATAAAGATGCCATTTTACGCCGTAACCTGGGTAGTAAAAAACATAAAATGATCTTTACTGAAAATAACGATCATAAAAATTCTACCAATACCATTGATATTCCTCTTAGCGAACAAACTAAATTCAGTTTAAGCGATGATGAAATTATGTCTGTCGCAGAAATGGGGTTAAAAATTGAGAAACATTATGGCAAAGCCATGGATATTGAATGGGCCAAAGATGGACTGTCAGGTGAAATATATATTGTTCAGGCACGACCCGAAACCGTTAAAAGCCGTGATAACCGTCAGGTTTTACAACGTTATGAATTCAAAGATCCAACAAGCAAAAGAAACGTTTTAATCTCAGGAAGAAGTGTTGGCCAGCGCATCGGCCACGGTAATGTGCGTGTTATTTTAAATGCCAGTGAGATGGATCAACTCGTTGATGGTGAAATCCTCGTTACAGACATGACCGATCCTGACTGGGAACCTGTAATGAAACGTGCCGGTGCAATTATTACTAATCGTGGCGGACGTACCTGTCATGCAGCGATCATTGCACGTGAACTTGGTGTGCCTGCTGTTGTAGGAACAAGTGATGCCTCTAAAGTTTTAAACAATGGCCAGGCGGTTACGGTAAGTTGTGCCGAAGGTGAAGAAGGTCTTATCTATGAAGGCATTCAGGAATTCGTCATAAATAAAATAAACCTGGAGGAAATGCCAGAGTTACCTTTTAAAATTATGCTCAATGTTGGCACACCCGATCGTGCATTTGATTTTAGTTTTTTACCCAACCATGGCGTTGGTTTAGCCCGGCTTGAATTTATTATTAACCGCTCTATTGGCATTCATCCTAAAGCCTTGTTGCAATACAATAAACAAACGGATGATATAAAACAAAAAATAAATGAACGCATTCAAGGTTATCCTGATCCTGTCAGCTTTTACATCGAAAAACTCGTCGAAGGTATTGCAACCATCGCCGCAGCCTTTGCCCCCAAGCCTGTCATCGTTCGTTTGTCTGATTTTAAATCAAACGAATACGCTAATCTTATTGGTGGCGCAAACTATGAACCACATGAAGAAAATCCCATGCTGGGTTTTAGAGGTGCATCCCGCTATATAGATAAAAAATTCCAGGATTGTTTTGAACTTGAATGTTTTGCGATTAAAAAAGTTCGTGATGATATGGGATTAACAAATGTTGCCATAATGATTCCGTTTGTGCGCACCCCGGAAGAAGCCCATGAAGTGACCAACTTATTAAAAGATAATGATTTAGCACGTGGAAAAAATGATCTGAAAATCATGATGATGTGTGAAATACCTTCAAATGCATTATTGGCTGAAAAGTTTCTAAAATATTTTGATGGTTTTTCGATTGGCTCCAATGACATGACGCAACTCACCCTGGGTTTAGATCGTGACTCCGAATTAGTCGCCGAACGGTTTGATGAACGCAATGAAGCGGTAAAATCGTTACTCAGTATGGCGATCAGAGAATGTAAAATAAAAAACAAATACATCGGTATTTGTGGACAAGGCCCATCTGATCATCCCGACTTCGCCTACTGGTTAATGGAACAAGGTATTCATAGCATTTCACTAAATCCCGATAGTGTGATTGAAACGTGGTTGTATCTATCAGAGAATACAAAATAACATGTTGACCTGTTGAACTCACAACCCAAAGCTGACAACTACGTGAGTTAAATAAAATATTAAAATAAATTAAAAGCAGATATATAATTAAAAAAGTATTATGCAGAACCTACCTAGTAAGGAAAAAGGCAGGTTCAGTCTAAATCACTGTTCTGTCAATATTGAAATAGAATACATAATTAAAAGGTACTAATAGTTTTGAGTAATATTGACGAACTAAAGAAAATAGATTGGAAAAGTATTGATTGGCAGAGAGAGCTAAAGCAGAACATAAACTCTATCGATTCATTGAAATATTATATTGACTTGTCAGGCGATGAGGAGAAGGTGCTGCGGGAGGTAGTAGGTCAGCACCCAATGAATATTCCTCGATATTACTTGAGCTTGATTAATGAAAATGACATCAATGATCCTGTCCGAAAGTTGGCGATACCCAGTGAAGATGAGCTTATTGTCGCTGGCTCTATGGGGGAAACAACTAAAGATCCCTATGGTGATGATAAACACAACAAGGGCAATGGTGTTCTACATAAATATCCTTATTCTGCATTGATAGTAGCTACAGATTATTGTTCTATGTATTGCAGGCATTGCTTTAGAAAAGCCATTGTAGGGCTACCTAACGATAAAACGGTTGAAAATTTTCAGCGTGCAGCAACCTATATTCGTGAGCACAAAGAGATAACTAACGTAATTATATCCGGTGGTGACCCACTTCTAATAAACACGCGAAGGATCAAAAAGATACTAGAAAGTCTAGTGGATATTGAGCATATTAATTACGTTCGCATAGGAACAAGAACCCCCGTTGTTTATCCTATGCGGTTCTTTGATGACGAACTTCTGAAGTGTTTTGAAGAGTTTAATAAGCAGAAAACTCTTTATCTTCCTACGCATTTTAATCACGTCAACGAGATTACCGATATATCTAAGGAAGCTGTACTACGTATACGTCAAACTGGAGTCACGGTTAATAATCAGGCGGTACTTCTAGAGGGTGTTAACAACAGTGCTAGTGATATTGAGAATTTGATGAATGGTCTGGTTACTATTGGCGTAAATCCTTACTATCTATACCAGTGCATGCCCGTTTCAAGGGTAAGACACCATTTTCAGGTTCCTCTAAAAAAGGGAATCGATATTGTAGATGAAGCAAAATTGCGGCTTGATGGGTATGCAAAACGATTTAAATTTATTATGGGTCATGATATTGGAAAGATTGAAATATGCGGACGAATTGACGATAAGTTGATATTGAAGCAAATTCATTCGAGACCAGAAGAGCCTGAAAATGCCAGCCGCATGATGGTAATGGCCCTGGATGATAAGGTTGGTTGGTTAGATAATATGCGTGAAATAAACCTATAGTGAATATTTAACATAACAAAAGCAATTAACGCAGATATTTTTCTATAGTTTACTGATGACAGTGAATGTCTGCTTTTAATAGCAGACAGCAGACATAAAAAAAACCAGCTAATGCTGGTTTTTTTATTAATATTTATAAAGTTTATTTGCCTAACACTTCTTTTAAAGCATTCAGGCAATAATCTACATTCTCTTCACGAGCAGCATAGCCCATTAAACCAATGCGCCATACTTTACCTGCTAACGCACCTAAGCCTGCACCAATTTCAAGATTGTAATCATTAAGCAATTTTCCACGCACTTCAGCATCATCCACACCGTCTGGAATATAAACCGCGTTTAATTGAGGTAAACGATCACCTTCTTTTACAACAAAACCGATACCCATTTCTTCCAAGCCGGCTTTGAGTTTTAAATGCATGTCCATATGACGTTTCCAGGAATTTTCCAGGCCTTCTTCTTGTAATATCACTAATGCTTCATGTAAGCCGTAAAGATTATTTACCGGAGCAGTATGATGATAAGCACGTTTAGCACCCGCGCCCCAGTAACCCATCACTAAACTTAAATCCAGAAACCAGCTCTGTACTTTTGTTTTACGATTTTTAATCACTTCTGCTGCACGTTCATTAAAACTAACAGGTGATAACCCAGGAGGTGCTGATAAACATTTTTGTGTGCCTGAATAAATTGCATCAATGTTCCACTCATCAACTTTTAATGGTGACCCCGCTAATGAGGTCACCGCATCAACAATCACTAAACAATCATGTTCATGGGCTAACCTGGTTAATGTCTCAGCATCAGATAAAGCACCTGTTGAAGTTTCAGCATGAACAAAGGCAACAAATTTAGCATCTGGATTCGCTTGTAATGCATCTTCAACTTTTTGTGGATCAACAACTGTGCCCCACTCGTCTTCAACCATAATTGCGGTTGCACCAATGCGTTCCACATTTTCTTTCATGCGACCGCCGAATACACCATTTTGGCAAACGATGACTTTATCACCCGGTTCAACAAGATTAACAAAGCAAGTTTCCATGCCAGCCGAACCTGGTGCAGAGACCGGGAAAGTCAGTTCATTTTCAGTTTTGAAAGCATATTGAAGCAAGGATTTCATTTCATCCATCATGCCAACAAAAGCGGGATCAAGATGGCCAATGGTAGGACGTGCTAATGCCTGAAGGACACGGTCACTTACATCTGAAGGACCAGGGCCCATTAATGTACGTTTAGGTGGTTGGAATGATGAAATTGTCATAGTGAACCCTTACTTTTATTGGATTGGTAAAATTATCAGCGGCTGATTCTATCACCTAGTGCTTTAGTCAGGAATAGCTTCTGCAAATTATTTAAATCACCCGGTCAGAGAACGCGAAGTCAAAATATTTAACCCTAGAGATCATAAGGATGCATAGAGGTGGCTTTATTTCGCAGGTCGGCTTTTAAGCCGACGCTGCGTTATATTATGGATTCTAATCTCACCTTTAACAATAAAGGTTAATTCTTAAATATGATTGATGTTTTTACATGCTCATCGGGCTAAAGCCCGAGCTACATATTGCAGTAACAATTGTCAGGATCTCCTGGTGTTCAGCATCCTCTATCCGGTTTAATATTTTTCACACTTATCACGTTTTCTCTTCACAACCTTCGTTATAATGGCGGCCTGCAAGCCTGGTCGGATTGGGGAAATGAACCCAATACACCTATAGAATAGTCACGAACAGCGAGAAGCCAGATTACGGCGTTTACCCTCTTGTAATATTGCAATAAGGGTTATTTAGAGGGTATTAGGCCGACAAAACCATCAGCTATAGATAATATTGCTTAAAACTAATTAACTCTGCGTCGGCCTGAAGGCCGACCTACAAAACTCTTTATCTTTTCTCGGTGTTCTAAATCTTTAAGGTGTACGAATCACACCCGTGACAATTCCGAGTATCTGTACTTCTTCATTGTGCAAATAAATCGGCTCCATATCCGGATTTGCCGGCTGTAAGCGAATGCCTTCACGTTCAACATAAAACTTTTTAAGCGTGACCGTTTCACCATTAATCATGGCAACAACCGACTCACCATTACAGGCCGTCTCACGTTTCTCAATCACGATCACATCACCGTCCTGAATATTGTCATCGATCATAGAATGCCCACGAACACGCAGTGCATAGCTGTTTGTACGTACCATGCTGTTTGGAACAGCGACCGTTTCCTGCTCTTCTGATAACAGCACCGGTTCTCCCGCGGTGACATACCCTAATAAAGGTAATTCACTCAGCTCTTCTGACAAAATATCCAGATTTTCCAGCTCAGGCGTCCAAACCTGACGATTATTTTTATAAATACTATTAGAAATCAAATAGTTAACATTACTCATTGACTTAACCTCTTAGGAATATGCTCTAACCATACTTATTTTCATACAAAAGTTCAACCATTGTTCGCTAAAAGTTCTCTATATTAAATAAATACAAATTTTTGTTAACATTTATTAAATTCATAGGGTATTTGCCTAGTAAAAAATTGAACATGCTACAGTAAGATAAAATAGAAATGGATGACCTAGAATGAAAGACTTATTTTTTGAATATGAAAGCGTTATCCGGCTAGGCTCATTTATAGCTATATTTGCCCTGCTTTCTATTTGGGAAATTGCATCACCCCGGCGTAAATTACTCAAGTTACGTGGATTTCGCTGGTTCAGTAATTTCAGCCTGGTGGTTATCTCAAGTGTTCTTGTACGTTTTATTTTCCCAACTGCTGCTGTTGGGGTTGCATTGATCGTTGAGCAAAACCAGCTGGGGCTTTTATATTATTTTGAATTACCTGTTTTAACACATTTTATTATTGCTTTTATTTTGATGGATTTATCGCTGTACATACAGCATGTCATATTCCATGCTTTACCATTATTCTGGCGTTTCCATCGAGTTCACCATTCAGATCTGGATTGTGATATCACCACTGGTTTGCGCTTTCACCCTTTTGAGATCGTATTATCAATATTGATAAAATTTATTGCCATTGCCGCTTTCGGCATCCCCGTACTCGCTGTTGTCATTTTTGAAGTCATTCTCAACGCCGCATCCATGTTTAGTCACTCAAACATTAAAATACCGGCTGTAATTGAACCCATGATACGTTGGTTTATCGTTACACCTGACATGCATCGCATTCATCACTCAATAAACGAGAATGAAACAAACAGTAACTTTGGATTTTTTATTTCAGCCTGGGATCGAGTATTTGGTACTTATATCAAAGAACCTGAAGAAGGCCATGCCAACATGCAAATAGGTTTGAGCTCTTTTCGTGAACCTAAATGGCAAGATATTCGCTGGTTAATTTATTTACCTTTTGTTTCTAAAATAGAAACCTATGCCATTAACAAACGCAATATGGAAAATAACAAATAAATAATTTATTTTTCAGGTAAACGAGGCAGGATAAAACAGAATTTCGTGCCCTTTTGCAATGAGCTTTCAACCCATATTTTTCCATTATGTTTTTCGATAATCTCTTTTACGATAGCTAGTCCAAGCCCGGTTCCACCCGCCTTGGTTTTAGTACGGCTACTTTGAACAAATTTATTAAACACTGTAGTCAGCTCATCTGCTGGAATATCTACCCCGTGATCTTCAACAGTTAATTGTATAGCGGGAAAAGCAGTTCCGGCACTTTCATCCTTTAACTCGGCATCATCAATACTTACTGTAATTTTTTCATTCTTGTCAGAAAATTTTACTGCATTTGTAATCAGATTAAAGATTACCTGGGTAATTTTATCTTTATCTGCATTTAATTTTGTTTCACTGGTCAACTTTTCAAAATTAAATTGCAGGTTTTTATCCTCAAGTAATGTTGCTACATTTTCAGAAACTGATTCAACCACTGAAATCAGATCAAATTCTTCATAATGTAATTCCATCATGCCTGTTTCTATCTTCGATAAATCAAGCAAGTTATCAAGTAAAGCTAATAAACGTTCTCCACTGATTTCAATATTTGTAAAGTAAGTAAATAGCTTATTACTTTTATCATCTGCCCCTTCAAACCTGGATATACCTAGCTGCGCATAACCCAATATACCGTGCATTGGGGTACGTAATTCATGAGACATGTTCGCAAGAAATTCAGATTTAGCCCGATTAGCTTCTTCTGCAACTTCTTTTGCCGCAAGCGACTCTGCTGTTTTTTCCCGCACTCTGTCTTCCAGGGTGTCTTGATACGATTTAAGTTGTTTAGTAAGTTGAGTGTTCGAATAAATAGTTTTTGCCAGTTTATCCAGACTACTATTGATACGATAGCCAAAAATAATTAATAAAGTAACAATAACCACAATATTTAATCGGACAAAAATATTGTCATAAATCAGGAGAAAGGTAAGCAGGAAAATAAAAACAATAATACTAACGACATTATTTTGAATACCCAGACATTGTCGGGTTTTCAAACTGCAATAATTACAACGATGATAAGGTTTGATCTTCTTCCTGGAAAGAACACACGATTCATTTACCCAATTTTTATTCGTGTTTTCATCAGAATCCGGTTCAAAGTAAACATCCATGAAGAATCAGCCACCTATGTATAGACATCAATATTTGTAAAAATTACGTCCTAACTGCCAATATGTCAAATTCTTATTATAAAGCAGTCAAATCCAGACTATATCTTATCTATTAAATCAGTATAAAAAGGAAAAATCCGTTAAAATACGCGCAATTCGATAGTAAAAATGGATATAAAAAAATGCAGTCTGATGAACCCGCTACTAATAAAAGCCCGATTACAAACTATATTTTACTAATAAGCATTGGCGTATTAAGTGTTGTCGCGGGTTTATGGTTAAGTCAACAAATGCTAGTCAATGATAATGATAACCGAATACCGAAAAACCTCGATGCCACCGTTTTACCGAATCCACGTTTACTAACCGGATTTAGCTTGCTCGATCACAATGGAAAGACTTTTGGCCCAGCACAACTCAAAGGGCAATGGAGTTTCCTGTTTTTTGGTTATACTAACTGTCCTGATGTTTGTCCAACAACATTAAAAGTCATGCAATCCGTATGGAAAACTTTACCTACTAAAATGGGGGACTTAGGTCATCCTAAACTTTATCTGGTTTCAGTTGATCCTGATCGGGACAAACCCGAAATATTAAAAAAGTATGTTCAATATTTTAACCCGGAATTTAATGGTGTAACCGGCAAACTTGATGAATTAGATAAACTCACCAATCAAATTGGCATTCTCTATGGTTATGATCAGAAAGATGATGACAATGATCTTGAATACACAGTTAACCACAGTGCCCAACTCATACTGGTTGACCCAAAAGGACGCATGCGTGCGGTCATCTCACCACCACATGTCGCAAAAACGATAGCCGCAAACTTTCAAACTATCCGAACTTTTTACGGAGATCAATAATGCCTTTGCTAAAAAAATTAAGCCCAATATTTTTTTCTTACTTTATATTAATGAGCGTGGCTGAGGCCGCTAGTTCTATTAAAATTGAAAATGCGTGGAGTCCTGAAGCACCACCGGTAGCAAGCGTTATGGCGGGTTATATGAAAATCAATAACCTCAGTAATAAAAATATTAAAATTCAGTCCGCTAAAAGTAACTTGTTTAAACGTGTTGAAATCCATCTTACTAAAATAACTGACGGCATGATGCGAATGATTAAGCAGGAAAACTTGAATATCAAGGCAAACGGCCATATTGAATTAAAATCGGGTGGTTTACACATGATGCTGATAGGTAAATTAAAACCAATTCAGGCAGGTTCAGTGATTCCCGTAAGCTTAACATTTGATAATGGTGAGATAATTAATGTTAATTTAAAAGTTAAAAATGATGACGAGCCTCAAATGAAGTGCGGGGCAATGATGAAGCATCATTAAAAGAATATTGCTATAACCCGGAAAGATTGCCTCACACCAGCCTGCCACATTTTATTATTTACGGAGTATCAACTTGAAATTAAGTGCACGCCTTTTTATTGCCTTACAACATATTATACCGCAACATATTTTGTCTAAAATGATGTGGCGTTTAACCCGTTGTGAATATAAATGGTTGTTAAAATTACTTTTACCTTTGTTTATTCGTCTGTTTAAAGTCAATATGGATGAAGCTAAAGATCCTGACTGGAAAAGTTACTCAAGTTTTAATACCTTTTTTACCCGTGAGTTAAAAGAAGGCGCGCGAGAAATTCCTGGTGATGAGAAAATTATCATCTCTCCTGTTGATGGCGCTGTTAGCCAACTGGGAAAAATTAATGCTGACCTTATTTTTCAGGCAAAAGGACATGCCTACTCACTCACGCAACTTCTTGGTGATAGAGAGGACCTTGGTAAAACATTTAAAAATGGTTTATTTAATACGATCTATCTTTCACCTAAAGATTATCATCGTATCCATATGCCTGTTGATGGCACCTTAAAAGAAATGATTCATGTTCCCGGCCAGTTATTTAGTGTAAATCCAACGACAGTTGAAAATGTCCCGGCATTATTTGCACGCAATGAACGGGTAATTTGCTTATTTGATACTCCTGCAGGTCCTATGGCGATGATTTTAGTTGGCGCTATCTTTGTTGGAAGTATAGAAACAGTTTGGCATGGTGAAGTGACGCCACCAACACGCAAAGATATTCGTAACTGGAAGTATGATGATGAAGAAATAACGTATATTAAAGGTCAGGAAATGGGACGCTTTAACATGGGCTCAACCGTAATTTTGCTTTACGTCAATAAAAAAATGGATTGGGATAAAGAACTTAAAACTGAGCAAACCGTACGATTGGCTGAGGCGATAGGGCAAATAAAATGAAGCTCTGTCGTTGCGCGCCTGAATATTGTTGTAAACAATATGAAGAAGTACTCTTGGGGTGAGCAAAGCACGGCAATGATGAATTTTTTAAGCCCGATCAAATGGAAATGTTAATACCTCATTAATATGTTCTGCCCCGCTTAATACCATAAGTAAACGATCAATGCCTATTGCAACACCGGCACATTCGGGTAAACCATGTTTTAACGCAGCAATTAAATGATAGTCGGCAGGAATACCCGGTAAACCTGATTTTTTTCGTTGAACCTGTTCTCGATGAAAACGTTCTTCCTGTTCTTTTGCATCACTTAACTCATGAAATCCATTCGCTAATTCAACGCCATTAATATAAAGTTCAAAACGTTCGGCAACATCCGGCGAACCCTTTCTTATTTTAGCCAATGCTGCCTGGCTGGCTGGATAATCATAAATAAAAACAGGACAATTTAAAGGCAGGTTTTTTTCTACCACATGACTCATTAATAAATCCAGCCAGTCATCAGCAGAGGCATTTTCCATTCCAACAACATCAATATCCGCTTTTACTGTTGCTTCTTTTAATTCCTTGTTCGTCGCTTTAAAGGGGTCAACGTTTGCAAATTTTAGCATTGCATCCTGATATGAATAAAACTGACTACGCTCCAACGTAAAAAAATCCTCGGCAACAAAACGAAGCAATGCATTAACCTCTCCCATAAGCGCATGATGATCAAAATCAATCCGATACCATTCTAATAAAGTGAATTCCGGATTATGTTTTTTGCCCTGTTCGTCCTGACGAAAAGCGGGCGTTATCTGATATATAGATCCACAACCTGCCGCCAATAAACGCTTCATCGCAAACTCAGGTGAAGTATTTAAAAATGACGGCTGGATTGTATGCTTTGAATTTTCATATTGTTGGGTAACAAATGTTTCTATTGATGGCTCTGTATTACCCGCTTGCGAAAGTACCGGTGTCTGAACTTCTAAAATATCTTTTTCTGCAAAAAAAGCCCGCAGCTTAGATAGCAAACGGGCTTTTGTTTTTAACATTTCTAAACTGGCTGTAGGTCGCCAATCACTCATAGTGTTCTCAAATTAACCTGTAAAATTACCATACGAGAAATAGTTTTCGTTATTATAGGTCGGACTTCAGGCCGACGTATATATTAAAAAAAGAACTACACTAGTTATTAGATACGTATTTAAATTAATAATTAATCGGTATTTACTAACCACAGCGTCAGCCTGAAGGCTGACCTACAAAGTTCTTAAAATGAATATACGCGAAATATTTTTCGTCTCAGCAAGGCATAAATAATTTCAAAAAACGGAGTTGGCAACAAGCCAATGAGTATTTTTGAAATTGTTTATAACGCCGCTGAGGCGGAAAAGATGAAGTGTAGATTTATTTTTTGACGCGGCCGACATATTCTCCTGTCCGCGTATCCACTTTAATGATCTCACCTTCATCCATAAACAAAGGTACACGAACAACTGCACCAGTAC
>VAPK010826395.1_pt1 | contig 42193 bp, 35 predicted proteins | sample 3395031 | NCBI WGS metagenome assembly VAPK01 (sample SAMN08290443, study PRJNA428436) | hydrothermal vent metagenome | isolation source: Deep-sea hydrothermal vent chimney 1 | place: Pacific Ocean: Juan De Fuca Ridge
TACGCAAACCTCTTCCATGGCAAGAACCACTGGTTATACTGCCACTGCAGCAGCAAATTTGATACTGAACAAATTATTCAACAAAAAAGGTATTTTCCCTCCCGAACTAGTTGGCAAATACAAAAATTGTTATGATTTTGTATTACAGTATTTAGAGGAAAGAAATGTACTTTATACCAAAACTGAAGTTTAATCTTTTAATTGTCAATTATGAATAAAAAAAGGTGTTCCTGGTGTGGTGAAGATCCGCTTTATGTAAAATATCATGATACTGAGTGGGGTACGCCTGTCTATGATGATGATAAATTATTTGAGTTTTTGATTCTTGAAACATTTCAGGCAGGTTTGAGCTGGATTACCGTATTACGAAAACGTGAAAATTTCCGAAAGGCATTTGATCAATTTAATTATCAAAAAATAGCAAAATATGATGACAAGAAATATATGGAGCTACTACAAAATGCGGGTATCATTCGCAATAAATTAAAAATAAAAGCAACCATTTCCAATGCAATTTCTTTTATGGAAATACAGAAAGAATTTGGTTCCTTTTCAAAATACATCTGGGGGTTTGTAAATCACAAACCACTGGTCAATCACTATAAAAATTTGAATGAAATTCCGGCTACGACCGAGCTTTCAGATAAACTCTCTAAAGATCTTAAAAAAAGAGGTTTTAAATTTGTTGGCTCCACAGTGATCTATGCCCACATGCAGGCAACCGGCATGGTGAATGATCATATTGTAGATTGTTTTAGACATCAGGAAATTGAATCTTAACTTTTTAACAAAACTCTAACAATTGCTTCATTGTTTTGGCATAGGAATTGCAATATATTTATCAGAAGCAGAATTCCCCAAAATTTTGTTTTCATTATGATTAATTTTGAGTTAGTAAGAAAAAAGCACTTCGTTCCCGAAGTGCTTTTCTTATTTTATCTATCTTTATTCTATACTATCATTTACTATTAAGGGAGAAGGCTTTGGAGGTGGTGGTATTTTTATTTTCTCTACAGGAATATAAATCTCTGTGATCAGATCAGCAGGGTTTGGAGTTGCATGAGGATTATTCACATACTCTTCAAAAGGTTCTCCGTTTTCTATCATTTTGTATCCTTCCAAATTATTTGCTTCTCTCATGGCCGTTTCCCATGCTTCTTTTGAGTTTTCATAACTCCCTTTTAAAGTTGTTTTAAAATAGGTACCACTTTTCATAAAACCAGATAAAATATCACTTCCTTTTGGTGTGATTATTTTTTCCTCTACCGGATAGCAAACCGAAAACAAAGTAGTACCATTTTCTTCATCGTACTTATGGTATAACGTAAATGGCCCACCGGTAGTTCTCACATTATTAGTTTTATTAAAACCATAAATTTTTAATAATAATACCGGATATTTATCTCCAATTTCATCAATCTTGCTGGAAGTAGAAGTATATAAATAATAACGACCACTTCTTTCAACAACAGCTCCTGTTTTGATACTGTAATCTTTTATTTTTTGTTCAATACTTTTTTCAAAGAGTTCCAGACCTCTTTCTTCCATGGGACCGATTTGTTCTTCCATACTTTTTGCCATCCAACGTGTAAAAAAACCCATTTCACCTTTCATTCCCCACGTTACATTTGTGCCTTCTTTTATTTTTTCAATGATCCAGTATACATCTGATTTCATATCACCAAAAGGTGTTTTAAAAATAATTTCCTGTTCTATACTTTTTGGCTTATTAGTCTTTAGGGTTCTCATCGATCCACTTCCCTCTTTGCTTGTCCATGAATAGGAACCTCCTTTTCCAACTGTATTCTCAGGATAAGTAGCCACAATCGTTGGGTCCTCTTCATACCACGGTCCCCATGCTGCCCAGTTTTTATAATCATTTAGATCATGAAAAACCATTCCTGATGATGCTTTAATCAATCGGGTTCTTTTTACATCATACTTTCCATCAAGTGTTGCCAAATATAAGGAGCCACCAATTGTTGCAATTAAAATAAAAAAGAATAAAAATTTTAAGACTTTCATAGTATATCAAATTTAACAAGAAATCAAATATACTAATTAATCCAATTTATATTTAAATTCAATAAAAATAAATTCTATTTGTTAGAAGCAAACTTTTGGTAAACCATCGCCTTTTAACTAAATTTGAACCATTAATATCAATTTATTTGAAACCAGAAAAAATACTATTATTCAATTTCACCTGTTCTTCTGCTTTCATTTTATCATAAACCTATGACTGGTGTAATTATAAAATCAACAGGAAGCTGGTATTGGGTCCGCACAGAGGATCACAAACAATATCAATGTCGCATACGCGGAAAATTCCGTATCAAAGGAATTAAAAGTACCAATCCACTTACCGTTGGAGATCATGTTGATTTTGAAATGGAAGAAAAAACAAATACGGGTATCATTTCAAATATCCACAAAAGAAAGAATTATATCATTCGAAAATCGGTAAATCTATCTAAACAAACACATATTATTGCTGCTAATATTGATCTTGCTTTTTTACTGGTCACACTGGACAATCCCCCTACATTTACCGCTTTTATTGACCGTTTTTTAGCTACAGCAGAAGCATATGATATTGAAGCCATCCTGCTTTTTAACAAAACGGATATATATGATGAAGAACTTCATTTAAAAAAGGATCAGTTTATAAAAATTTACGCAGATATTGGTTATCGGTGTATAGAAATATCTGCCATTGAAAATTACAATATTGACACCGTAAAAGAATTAATGATTGGTAAAGTAAGTATGTTTTCAGGTCATTCCGGTGTTGGAAAATCTACTTTGATCAATGCCATTGACCCAAGTTTAAACTTAAAAACAGCAGAAGTTTCTTTGCAGCATAAACAGGGACAACACACTACTACTTTTGCCGAAATGTTTGTAATTCCAACAGAACCAGAAATCTATATTATTGACACACCCGGCATCAAAGGATTTGGCGTGGTTGATTTTGAAGAAAATGAAATTAGTGATTTCTTTCCTGAATTTTTCAATCTAAAACACAAATGCAAATTCAACAATTGTCTTCATGTAAATGAACCCAAATGCGCTATCAAAGAAGCGGTTGAAAATGGAAAAATATCTCCATCAAGATACAGAAGCTATTTACAAATACTGAACGGGGAAGAGTTTCATTACCGAATTAAAGATGTCTAAACCATGAAAGTAGTTATTCAAAGAGTGAGCCATGCTTCTGTTGAAGTAGATCAAAAAATCATCAATAAAATTAAAATAGGACTTCTTATCTTATTAGGTATTGGAAATGAGGATACTTTAGAAGATATCAAGTGGTTATCCAATAAAATAGCAAACCTTCGCATTTTTGAAGATGAAAATGAAGTGATGAATGAATCTTTGATTCAAATGGGTGGTAATGCTATTGTTGTAAGCCAGTTTACTCTGATGGCAAATACAAAAAAAGGAAACCGACCTTCTTATGTGAAAGCAGCCAAACCAGAAATTTCAACACCCCTGTATGAGCAATTTGTACAGCAATTTGAAAAAGATCTTGGAAAAAAAGTAGGCACTGGCATATTTGGTGCTGACATGAAAATTGATCTTAGAAATGATGGCCCCATAACAATTATTATTGATACAAAAAACAAGTAATAAAATATCTATTCTTTCGTTATGTAATAAACTTTACAAAAGAGACATGAAAAAAAAATCTCTTATAGTTATACTATACCTTTCTATATTTTCACCAATATTTGCTCAAGATTTTGATCTAAGTTTTTTAACTATTCCTGATAGTTTAAAAACTCATGCAAATGCAGTTATTAGGAATGAAAATACTTCTATCGAAATTATTAGTCAGGCAAAAATGATAATAAGAAAAGAGGTAATTATTACTATTTTAAACAAATTAGGAAAAGACAAAAGCTATATCCAATTAGATTATGATAAGCACACCAAAATAAACAATGTAAGTGTACATATTTACAATGCTTTAGGTCAAGAAATAAAAAAAATCAAACAAAGTGATTTTAAAGATGTTTCAGCAGTAGGTAATGGAAATTTATTTAGTGACAACAGAATTTTATATTACGAATATGTTCCTGTTAATTATCCATATACCATCAAATATGAGTATAAAGTTACAACTTCAAACACCGCTTTTATTCCAAATTGGCTACCAATAAAATATTATTATACCAGTACTCAAAAAAGTGTGTACAACATTATCTACCCATCCAATATAAAAATCCATCTGAAAGAGTTTAATTTAGATAATTATCAAATTGAAAATAATTCTACTGAACAAAATATATCATACATAATTCAAAATGCAAAAGCAATTGAATCGGAAGATTATAGTCAGTATTTTTATCAGTTTGGACCATCTGTTATTTTTTCGGCAAATAAATTTAGTCTGGGAGGAGTAAATGGTCAGGCTAATAACTGGAATGAATTTGGCAAATGGTGGAATGATCAAATACTAAATGGGAGAACAGAATTATCTGACAAGACAAAACTTGAAATTAAAAATCTGGTAAAGAATACAAAAAGTGATATTGAAAAAGCTCGATTGGTTTACAATTATATGCAAAATAAAACAAGATATATAAGCATTCAAATTGGTATTGGTGGATGGAAACCAATGCTTGCAAGTGAAGTTGATAAGCTTGGTTATGGAGATTGTAAAGCTTTAACAAATTATACACAATCTTTATTAGCAGCAGCAAATGTTAAATCATATTATACTAAAATACATGCTAACGAAAGAATTGATATGGATAAAGATATTGCTTCTCAACAAAGTAATCATGTCATATTAATGGTTCCTACCAAGAAAGACACGGTTTGGTTAGAATGTACTAGTCAAAAATTTCCTTTTGGTCATTTAGGGAAATTCACCGATGATCGTGATGCCTTAGTAATTACACCCGAAGGCGGAAAAATTATTCATACAAAAAAATATACCAATAAAGAAAGTAAACAAATTATTAATGGAGAATATACCATCAATCAAAATGGAAATATCTCTGCAAGAGCAAAAATAAAAAGCTCTGGAATTCAATATGATAACCACTTCTCTATTGCTGATTATGACGGCAAAGAAAAAGACACTTATTATAAGGCTTTCTTCTCTAATATCAATAATATAAAAATTGAAAAAACTAGCTGTAAAAATGACAACTTGAATATAGAATTTAATGAAGAAATTAAATTCACTGCATCCAATTATGCTGTGAATAGTGGAGATAGAATGTTGGTGCGACTAAATGCTTTTAACGTTAATCAAAATATTCCTAAGAGATATAGAAACAGAAAATTACCCTTAGAAATTCAATATGGCTTTTTAGACATAGATGAGGTAATTATTAATTTACCTGAAAATTATAAAGTTGAAAGCCTGGCAAATAATAAAGAATTGACAACAAAATTTGGATTGTATAAAATAGAAATTCAAACAATAAATGAGCAACAAATCAAATACTCCAGAAAATTTCTTATCAATCAAGGCCTATATACTGTTGAAGATTACGAAAAATATAGAAAATTTAGAAAAAAAGTAAATCAACTAGATAATTCAAAAATTGTATTGATCAAAACCTAAAACAATGAAAACCAAAACTACTATTCTACTTGTTACCATACTATTTTTTAGCTTAATAAGTACAGCTCAGGAAGTAAAATTTGGAAAAGTTTCCAAAAAAGAATTAGGAGAGAAATTTTACCCTGGAGACTCCTCTGCTAATGCAGTAGTATTGTTTAAAAAAAGAAGAACTTATTATATTTACAGTAGTACGTCAGGTTGGACAATAAAAACAGAAGTACATGAACGAATAAAACTATACAATAAAGATGGCTTTGAAAATGCAACAAAAAAAGTACGACTTTACAAACAAGGTGGTGAAAACGAAGATTTTAGCGTAAAAGCATACACCTATAATTTAGAAGGTAATAAGATTATCAAAACAAAATTAGAAAAAAGTGGCGTATTCGATGAAGAAATAAACAAATACTGGAGAAGCAGGAACTTTACTTTACCTAATTTAAAAGACGGTAGTATTATTGAATGGAGATATTCAATATCTTCTCCCTTTACAACAAGTATTGATGATGTAATTTGCCAGTATAACATTCCTATAAAGTATTTAGATGTGAGAATTCAAATACCTGAATTTTTTGATTTTAAATTTATTCCCAGTAGATATTACCCTTTAAAAATAAAGAAAACTGACGTACGAAAAGAATATTCCAGTGTTTCAACCACAAAATCTGGTGGTGGTTTTACTAGTGGAGCTCCTAAAACAAAAATAAATTACAACAATACTACATTAACAGAAAAGCTCTATACACTTAATGAAACAAATATTCCAGCTTTAAAAGAAGAACCTTATGTGAATAATATAAATAATTACCGTGCTAAAATTAATTTTGAAATAGCAGCATACAGACCCAAAAACGGTATCCCAAAATTTTACAATACTACATGGAAAGATGTTACGAAAACTATTTACGAAAACTCTAATTTTGGAGTACAACTTAATAAAAAAAGTCATTTTAAGGACGATTTAGAAGACATAACAACTGGAGTAACTTCACAAATTGAAAAAATAAATATTATTTATAATTTTGTTAAGAGCAAAATAAAATGGAATGAAATTTTCAGTATTTACACGTCGAATGAAGGGATTAAAAATGCTTATAGAGAAAGTGTGGGAAATGTTGCAGAAATAAATTTAACCCTTGTTGCTATGCTAAGAGAAGCAGGTATTTCCGCAAGTCCAATTTTAGTAAGTACTCGCTCTCATGGCATTCCATTATTCCCCACCAAAGAAGGTTATAATTACGTAATTGCTGGAATAGAAGCTCAAAACGAAGTAATTTTATTAGATGCTACAGAAAAATATAGCAAGCCTAATGTACTACCTTTAAGAGATTTAAATTGGGAAGGAAGATTGATCAGAGAGAATGGATCATCAACTACGATAAGCTTATATCCAAAAAAATACAATGTAGAAAATATAGTTCTTACGGCAAGTTTAGATAGCGATGGCTCTATTTTCGGCTTAATGAAAACTTCCTACAATAATTTGAATGCACTACAGTACAGAGAAAATTATGCCTCTTTAGAAGAGGAAGATTTAATTTCTGAATTAGAGAGCCAAAATAATGATATTGAAATTGACAGAATTAGAATCAATAATAAAACTAGTATTGACAAACCTATTATAGAATTAATCAAATATTCAAGCAAAAATCAAGTAGATATTATTGGCAATAAAATATATATTTCTCCTTTGTTGTTTTTAACTAGAAGCGAAAATCCTTTCAAACAAGAAGAAAGGTTATATCCAATTGATTATGGCTCTGCTTGGAAAAAAAGCATTACGGTCTCTATTCAAATACCTGAAGAGTATACTGTTACTTCAAAACCAGAAAATTTTTCACTCACCTTACCAGGCAATTTAGGAACTTATTTATTAAAAACCGAAGTTATTGGAAACACCATAAAAGTTGTTTCACAAACCAAAATAAATTCAGCAATTATTGGACCGAACTATTATAAAACATTAAAAGACTTATACAAACAGGCAATTGATAAACAATTAGAAAAAATTGTTTTGGTGCAAAGTAAACCTTAAACTATTCTATTCTCAGGGTGATTTAAAATTATCCTGAGAGTTAACAATTACAATCTATATCACAACCTCCATCTTTCTTTTTGGTTTTAAAGAAAAACTTCTTTACTAAAAAGAAAACAGCCATAGCCAAAAATATATATACTAAAATTTCCTGAATCATCTGCTTAAGATAAAAGTGTATATGTTAAGAACGAAGCAATATACGCCAAAGTGCCCATACCGAACAATTGCAATATAGGCCATATCCAGCTATTTGTTTCTCGTTTAACAATAGCAAGTGTACTTACACATTGCATAGCAAAGGCATAAAATACCAATAAAGACATCCCAACAGGGAAATTAAACAAAGGCTTACCCGTTTTCGGATTTATTTCTGCAGCCATACGCTGTTTGATAGTTGTATTATTTTCATCGTCATTACCAACACTATAAATAGTTGCTAGAGTTCCTACAAAAACCTCTCGGGCAGCAAAAGAAGAGATCAGTGCGATACCAATTTTCCAATCATAACCCAAAGGTTTTATTACCGGTTCAATAGCTTTTCCCATGATCCCAATATAAGATTGTTCCAGTTTATAGGAGGCCAGTTGTTCACTATACTGTTTTGAACTTAAACTAGTATTTCCAACTTTAATTTTAAAACCATTCTCTGCATCCTCAAATTGCTGCGGACCACTGGAAGCTAAAAACCATAAAACAATCGAAATTGCTAAAATAATCTTTCCTGCACCATAAATAAATGCTTTGGTTTTTTCAATTACCGTATAAAATATATTCTTTAGGGATGGTAGTTTATAATTTGGCATTTCAATCACAAACAAACTGCTACCCTTCACTTTTAAAACGTGGTTCAATAAATAGCCAGACAACAAAGAAGAAGCAAATCCAACAAAATACAATGCAAGTAAAGCAAGCCCCTGCAGTCCGAAAATACCAAATACTCTTTGCTGCGGAATGATCAGTGCAATAATTATTGCGTAAACCGGTAATCTCGCTGAACAGGTGGTAAACGGAACAACCAAAATGGTTATCAAACGCTCTTTCCAACCACTGATATTTCTTGCTGCCATAATTGCAGGAATAGCACATGCTGTTCCCGAAATTAACGGCACAACACTCTTTCCACTCATTCCAAAACGTCGCATGATCTTATCCATTAAAAATACTACACGACTCATATAGCCCGTTTCTTCCAATACAGCAACAAACAAGAATAAAATAGCAATCTGTGGTATAAAAATAACAACCCCACCAATCCCAGGAATAATTCCTTCGGTAATGAGACTGGTAAATTTACCGGGAGGTAATATGTCTTTGGCTTTGGCACTAAAATTAGCAAAGAATTGATCGATCAGATCCATTGGAGCGCTTGCCCAATCAAAAATAGACTGAAAAATCACCATCAAAATCAAAGCAAAGATTACGTACCCCCATATCTTATGCGTTAGAACCTTGTCTAATTTTGACCGTAGATCAGTTCCTTGAGATCTGTCAATTCGATAGGTTTTTTTTAAGATATTATTGATTTGTTGATATCGAAAAATTGTTTCTTTATGCTGGTACTTTTTTACTTTTTCCTTATCCTTTTTATAAACCTTTATTTGTTTTTTCTGTCCGTCAGTTAGCCCTGCAAAATCCTCTACCTGTGTGATATACAACCATGATTTATACAAAGGAAAATCAGGAAAATTTTGTTTTATAGATCTGAAATAATCTGCGTCAATTCGATCAGAAATATTTGCCAGTGCATCTAAATTGAATTTATCATAATTTACAATTGCTTTTTTCAAAGCTTCAATCCCCTGTTTTTTTCGGGCACTGATCAAAAAAACTTCCGATTTTAATTCCCTTTTAAGCAGATCAATGTCTATTTTAATCCCTTTTTTATCCATTTGATCAGCCATATTCAAAGCCAGAATAGTGGGAATCTGTAGATCTTTAATTTGAGAAAAAAGAAGTAAATTTCTTTTGATATTTTCTATATCAGCAACTACAACAATTACATCCGGAAAATCAGTATGGCTTGTATTTAAAAGTGTTTTTAAAACAATATTTTCATCTAAAGTAGTTGGATTGATACTGTAAGTTCCCGGAAGATCAATAATGGACGCTGTTAAACCCGCAGAAAGCTGAGAAATGCCTGTTTTTTTATCAACGGTAATTCCCGGATAGTTTCCTACTTTTTGATTTAATCCGGTAAGTTGATTGAACAAGGAAGTTTTACCAGTATTAGGATTACCAATTAAAGCAACTTTTATGGCTTTATTATTTGACATCCCTTATTTTTTGGTAATCAAAATTTTACTGGCAGTCTCTTTTCGAATAGCTAAATGACTACCGTTTACCCGAATATACAACGGATCTTTTAAGGGCGCAATTTGCAGTAACTCAACATCTTCACCAGGTAAGCAACCCATTTCCAAAAGTGTCAATGGAATATTTTCAAGCGAAATTTCCCGAATTACCCCGTGCTCACCTACCTTTAAATTTGCTATTGAAATATCCAATTTTTATTTAGATTGATTATAAATACTGTGCGAAAATACATAAAATTTCTTTCAAAAAAGTGATAAATATCACTTTTAAAACATTTTAAAAATAGAGTCTTTCGCTTATATTAAAGCAAGTAATGTATTTCTGTTGGATGATAAATCAGTTTTCTTTTTTAAGAATTTCAATATCTTTGATTATTCTTTGCATCTCATTTTTATCGGTACCATCATAAAAACCCCTTATCTGCTTTTTTTTATCCACAAGTATGAATTGTTCGGTATGGATAAAATCCTGATCACCTCCATCTCCTTCATCTAAAACAGCAAAATAGGATTTTCTTGCCAGATCATATATATGCTTTTTGTCTCCAGTTGTAATTTCCCACTTACCATCTATGGCTCCTTTTTTGGTTGCATATGCTCTTAAAATTGGTATACTGTCCATTATAGGTGTAACAGAGTGTGATAAAAATTTAATCTCGTCATCATTTTTAAAATATTCCTGCAGATCAGCCATATTAACAGCCATTACCGGACAAATAGTCTGACATCTGGTAAAGAAAAAATCAGCAACATAAATTTTATCCTTAAAATCATCCTCTGTAATTGTCTTTCCATTTTGATTGGTTAATTTAAAATCTGCTACTTTGTGGTCTTTACTGATATGTTTTACAGAGTCATCTACTAGCCTCGGATTTACATCTACCGGATTATAGACAGGTAGCTTATTTTTAGGTCTTACCAAAAAATAAAGAATAGGAATAAAAAATAAAGTGAAAAAGAATAAAAATATCAAAGTTGACTTAGACTTTTTAAAAAATTTAATTAAATACATAATTTGTATATTTGATCTTTTATATATCTATCTGATAATAAGTTATCAGTTTGAATTTGTTAAATTGCTATGATACCCACAAAAATACCTTTTATGAAGTACTTTTTACTCCATTTTTTTACATTATTTTATTTTATATCCTTTGGACAAAATATAAAATCCATTACAGAAGAAAACTTTGATAATATCGTACAGGCTGAGAAAAGAAATGCAGCACAAAAACTCTCCTTCAAGGCAAACCCAAACACCACGAATTACGATCTGAAATATCATCGTATGGAATGGAATGTTGATCCAACCAAGGCTCACATAAGTGGTAAAGTCACTTCCTTTTTTGTTGCAAAAGAAAATCTAAATAAAATCACTTTTGACCTTGCTAACAATATGACTGTATCAAACGTTAGTCAAAGAGGCATCAATTTAAGTTTTCAGCAAAACGCAAACGAAGAACTAATTATTGATTTGCCTGCCACCCAAAATAGCGAAGTATTGGACTCACTAACCATAACCTATAGTGGAAATCCTGTTAGCACTGGTTTTGATTCCTTTGAAATCAGCACGCATGGATCTGCAAGCACGCCAATATTATGGACTCTTTCAGAACCCTATGGAGCAAAGGGCTGGTGGCCTTGTAAACAGGATCTGATTGATAAAATTGATTCTATTGATGTATATATAACACACCCTTCTCAATACAAAGCTGCTTCTAATGGTATTTTGAAATCGGAAATTATATCAGGCAGCAACAAAACAACCCACTGGAAACACAATTATCCTATTCCTGCATATTTGATAGCAATTGCAGTTACAAATTATGCTGTTTACAATGATCATGTTAACAATGGTAATTTTGATGTGGTGAATTATGTTTATCCGGAAACTTTGACTTCAACTAAAAGTGCAACTGCCATAACTCCTGATATTATAGATCTTTATGGTTCTTTATTTGAAATGTACCCCTACGCGAAGGAAAAATACGGTCATGCCGAATTTGGCTGGGGTGGAGGAATGGAACATACCACCATGACTTTTATGGGCGGCTGGAGTCGTGAATTAATAGCACATGAACTGGCTCACCAGTGGTTTGGCAATAAAGTTACCTGCGGAAGCTGGGAAGACATATGGCTAAATGAAGGTTTTGCAACCTATCTGGCTGCTCTGGTTATAGAAAATTTTGATGGAGAGACTTCTTTTAAAAGCTGGAGAAGCAGTTCAATAAATTACATCACATCTCAAACTTCCGGTTCAACCTTTGTTTCTGACACCACGAGTGTTAACCGAATTTTTGACGGCAGACTTTCCTATAACAAAGGTGCAATGATATTACATATGCTACGGTACAAACTTGGTGATGATCAATTTTTTCAGGCAATGAAAAATTACTTGGCAGATCCAAAAATAGCTTTTGGATATGCAAGAACTTCCGATTTACAAGGTCATCTGGAAGCAGTTAGCGGCAAAGATCTGACAGAATTTTTTAATGACTGGTATTTCCATGAAGGCTATCCTTCTTATCAGGTGACCTGGTATCAAAACCCAACTTCCAAAGAAGTACAATTTACTGTAAATCAATCACAATCACATAGTTCTGTTTCCTTTTTTGAAATGCCTTTACCTGTTAAAGTGAACGGATCATCAGGTAAATCAGAAATAATACGGCTGGAAGTAAGTGAAAATGGTCAGACATTTAACACTTCACTTGATTTTGATATCAATTCCATTGAAATTGATCCTGAATCACAATTGATCTCCAAAAATAATTCAGCGGTACTGGGTGTTGATCTGGTACAATTAGATCGAAATATTCGTATTTACCCCAATCCGGTTCAAAACAATCTGAACATTCAAAACAATAGTCAAACATATATTAAGAAAATAACACTCTACAATATTTTAGGAAAAATTGTCTTACAAAAAGATAATCCTTCACCAAAGGTTGACCTGGAAAAATTAAATTTTGGTATGTATCTGATAAAGATCGATACAGATAAAGGTGTTATTCATAAAACCATCATCAAGAAATAACAAATTTATTGCAGGAATTTGTGAAGGATATTCATTTTCTTTTTTAACATCTATTTTGCATCTTCCATTTCCTTATATACTTCATAAACCGTACATTTGTGCGATTTTAAAAATTCAGAAACAAATTAATGGATACATATATAAAAATTGCACAATTCTTAATGAGTTTATCTCTGTTGATCGTTTTGCACGAGCTAGGTCATTTTATCCCCGCAAAATTATTCAAAACCAGAGTAGAGAAATTTTATCTCTTTTTTGATTATAAATTTTCTCTTTTCAAAAAGAAAATTGGCGATACAGTTTATGGTATTGGATGGATTCCTTTAGGAGGGTATGTAAAAATATCTGGAATGATAGATGAAAGCATGGACAAGGAACAAATGGAAAAGCCAGCACAACCATGGGAATTCAGATCAAAACCAGCCTGGCAGAGACTAATTATTATGCTTGGTGGTGTAACGGTAAATTTCTTGCTTGGTATTTTTATTTATATCATGATGTTCAATGTTTGGGGTGATGATTATGTTGGAATCAATGATGTTAAAAAAGGATTCTCAGTTGTTGATGAGTTTAAACAATTAGGTTTTAAAGACGGTGATAAGATACTAAAAGTGAATGGGGAAGAACCATTTAATGTATTGGACATTAATAAACACTTGTTTCTGAGAGATATTCAAAATATTGAAGTTAAGCATAAAGATGGAGAAAAAGAGAATATCAACCTCCCTGAAGACATTGGCTTAACCATGTGGCAAAGTGGCGAAATGGATCCCTTTACACCAAGAATCAATGCTGTATTAGACAGTATATTACCTGAATCACCTGCTGACAAAGCAGGTATGCTAAAAGGAGATAAAATTACAGAAGTAGATGGGAAACTAATACTGTACTGGAATGAGTTTACGAAATTGGTAAGAACTAATTCTGACAGAACTCCAATGGAAATTTCTGTAAACAGAGATGGGGATATCAAATCCTTTAAAATTATTCCTGATAAGGATAATAAATTAGGCGTTATTCCTAAAGGATTTACCGAAGATGTTATTGAAATAAAACATAAAGACTATTCATTCGGAGATAGTATGGGTCTTGGTATGTCAAGAGCTTACTGGACTCTAAAAGATTATATGGGTCAGTTTAAATATGTTTTTACAGAAAAGGGAGCTACAAGTTTAGGTGGATTTATTACCATTGGAAATATTTTTCCTTCTAAGTGGAACTGGCAGGCATTCTGGAGTATCACGGCACTTTTATCTATCATGCTAGGGTTTATGAACTTATTACCTATTCCAGCTTTGGACGGTGGTCATGTAGTGTTTGTATTATACGAAATGATCACAGGCAGAAAACCAAGTGATAAATTTTTAGAATATGCCCAGATTACCGGATTTGTAATTTTAATGGCATTATTGTTATTTGCCAATGGTAATGATATTTACAAATGGATTACCGGACAACTATAATTTCTATTTAATAATTTTTATACCAATTGTTATGAAATACTTTTTTACCCTTATTGTTATATTCTCAATGATCTCGTGTGGTGGTGACGACCCTATCGATCCAATCAATTACGACGAACAAAACGAACAAGAAATCCAGGATTACATTGCCAAAAATAATTTAAATGCAACAAGAAGTAATACTGGTTTATATTATGTAATTGAAGCAGAAGGAACCGGTGATCAGCCAAATACAAATTCTGATGTTACAGTAAACTATAAAGGTTATTATATAAATGAAAATATTTTTGACCAAAACGATAATATTTCTTTTAATTTACAACAAGTAATTTCTGGCTGGACCGAAGGTATTACTTATTTTAAGGAAGGAGGATCAGGAATCCTTTTAGTCCCTTCACGATTAGGATATGGATATGAAGATTATCGTGGAATTCCAGGTGGATCTGTGTTGATATTTGATATTGATCTCTTAAAAGTTGAATAATTATCTAAATAACATATTCGAATACAATTAATTTTTCATAGGTATTTTGTAAGTCAGTTCACTTATCATCGACTGAAAACAAAACTCTTGTCATGAAAAATTTATTTTTATTACTTATTCTCATTTTCACATTAACAGGTTGCAATGATTCTGATGAAGGAAACATCACAGGATTGACTGATCCGGAATACAAGTGGACTATTCCAACCGAAAATATTAGCGGATCCTTAAACCTATTTCCTTTAGCCGATAATCCAAAAATGATCTCCGTGAAGGATATTGATTTTATTGCTTCTAACTCCAGAGTTGCAATGGTTCGTTTTGGAAACGAAACCCGAATTTATCCTTATTTATTTATCAGTAAATTTGAAGCTATTAATGACAAAATTGATGATATTACCTTTACAATGACCTATTGTCCAAATACCAAAAGTGGACTTGTATTTGATAGAAAATTCAAAATAGATGATTTTACAATCAGAGCCTCGGGATATTTGTATCGGGACAACCAGGTTTTAATAGATGCAGAAAGCGATACTTTCTGGTCTCAGATGCTGACTAAATGTGTTAAAGGAAAATATGCAGGTGAACGTATAAATACCTTTAATTTTGTAGAAACAAGATGGTCAACAGTCAAAGAATTTTTTCCAGATGCACTGGTTTTCACCAATACCAGCATTAATAACAAATCTGCAGATACAAAAAAAGATAATATTGTAAAAGGTGATTTAACCTTTGGAATTTTAGATCTGAAACTAAGCCAAAATGAAAGTGCCCATTTATTTCACTATGATGGTTTTGCTGAAAACACAAAATTAAAAACAGTTCGTATTTCAAATGAAGAAATTCTGGTCATTGGAAATAAAGAAAAACAATTCATAACATCTTATATCAACGATAATTCTCAAGTAGATTTCAAGGTTTTACAAGATCAGTTTCCTATAATCATGGAAGATAGTAATGGTAATAAATGGGATGTTTTTGGAATAGCAATAAGTGGTTCTCGAAAGGGTGATCAATTAGAATCATTACCTTCATTTTTCGCACTGGGATGGGCCTGGGAATCTTTTTATACGAATGTTGTTATTGAAAATTAAATAAACCCTCTTACAAAAAAACTCCATTCAAAAACATGAATGGAGTTTTTTATTAATTTAATGATCCTTTATTTTAGTCCACTAAAATAATCATCTTATTATCATTGAGTTCAATAGTTCCACTTTGTATAGATAACTCACTATAATCATTTTCTCCCTTTGAAAACAGGTTTTGAAATGCTTCCTCAATAGTAAAATTTCCTCTTACTTTCACTTTTCCTTCCTGCAAAAGAGAAACGATAGGAGCATGATTATCCAACATTTGGAATTCTCCAACAACACCTGGCACAATCACAGATTCAACCTCTCCTTGAAATATACTTGCTTCCGGAGTTACTATTTCTAAAAACATATCAATTATAATTTTTTAACTATTTCTATTATTACAATGGTAGTTTAGCAATTTTTACAAATAAATCAAGAACTGCTAACCTTCCACTTCTGCCAGCATTTTTTCACCGGCTTCAATTGCTTCTTCAACACTACCTCTAAGGTTAAATGCAGCTTCAGGATATCTATCTAATTCACCATCCATGATCATATTAAAACCTTTGATCGTTTCTTTGATATCAACCAATACTCCCGGTATACCGGTAAATTGTTCTGCCACATGGAAAGGCTGAGAAAGGAAACGTTGTACTCTACGTGCTCTGTGCACAATAAGTTTATCTTCTTCACTCAATTCTTCCATACCTAAAATTGCAATGATATCCTGCAATTCTTTATATTTCTGAAGCATTTCTATAACCCGTTGTGCCGTATCGTAATGCTCATCTCCAAGGATCTCTCTATTTAGAATTCTGGAAGTAGAATCTAAAGGATCTACTGCCGGATAAATACCTAATTCAGCAATTTTACGTGAAAGCACTGTTGTAGCATCCAGGTGAGCAAAAGTAGTTGCCGGCGCTGGATCTGTTAAATCATCTGCGGGTACATATACTGCCTGAACCGATGTAATTGAACCATTTTTTGTAGATGTAATACGCTCCTGCATCGCACCCATTTCTGTTGCTAAAGTAGGCTGATATCCTACTGCTGAAGGCATACGTCCTAACAATGCAGATACCTCAGAACCTGCTTGTGTAAATCTAAAAATATTATCAATAAAGAATAAGATATCTTTTCCTTGTTCGTCACCTGCTCCATCTCTAAAATACTCAGCAATAGACAAACCTGATAATGCCACACGAGCACGAGCTCCTGGAGGTTCGTTCATCTGACCAAAAACGAAAGTAAGTTTAGATTCTTTTAATTGAGACATATCTACTTTATCAAGATCCCATCCTCCTTCTTCCATAGATTTATCAAATGCATCACCGTATTTAATAATACCTGACTCTAACATTTCACGAAGTAAATCATTTCCTTCACGGGTACGTTCACCTACACCTGCAAACACAGATAATCCACCATGTCCTTTTGCAATATTATTGATCAATTCCTGAATCAAAACGGTTTTTCCTACACCTGCTCCACCAAATAATCCAATTTTCCCACCTTTTGAATATGGTTCTATCAAATCAATTACTTTAATTCCGGTAAATAAAACTTCCGTAGAAGTTGACAAGTCTTCAAATAATGGTGCTGGCCTATGAATGGACAAACCATTATCACCATCTTTAGGCAAAGCTTTTAATCCGTCAATCGGATCACCGTTTACATTAAATAACCGACCATAAATATCTTTTCCAATGGGTACCTTAATTGGATTTCCAGTTGCTACAACTTCAACACCTCTGCTTAATCCATCTGTAGAATCCATTGCAATTGTTCTTACAATATCTTCTCCAATATGCTGTTCAACTTCCAGCACAAGAATGGAACCGTCTTCACGAGTAATTTCTAATGAATCATAGATTTTTGGTAACTCTCCTTCTGATGAAAAAGAAACATCCACTACCGCACCTAATACTTGAGCAACTTTACCTTTGATATCTGCCATTATTTTTTAATATTAATTATTCTTTTGTCCTAATTTACACCAACATATAAACAAATGAAGGTCTTTTATTTTGATTGCAAAGATATGTTTTTAATATAAAAGTGAAAGTTTTTTTTTATTAATTTTTTTCTGCTTCATTCTATTATTATTCGATATTGTATTTTCATTTAAATTCATATCTATCAGGCACTTCACTAATCAAAATATCCTTTTATTCTAACTTAGAAAAATCTCCTTAAAAATAACAAAACCTCCTTAAAATAAATTTAAGGAGGCTATTTACAAATTATATAATATCAGTTATTAAGGCATTTGAGCCGGATAAAATGCCGGATATTCTCCTATATCTACCAATTGTTTTGCTTTGCTAAAATTAGAACCATACGTAAGGTCAATTGCTTTGAACATTTCATTTGCAACTGCCGCATAACCTCTGGCTGTTAAATGCACACCATCTAAAGAGAATGCACCTCCTAAAACCAAATCTGAAGTTAAGATGAAGTCTCCACTTCTAAAACCACCATTTGCCATATCCTGCATAATTGCATTTGCATCAACAAATGCCAATCCAGCACCTTCAGCTATATTTTTAATGGATGCATTAAACAGATCAGTTGCCATTTTAATCTCATCCTGTTCTCCTGGTATTAGCACCCATTTGTCGTCTAATGGTACAGATACGCCATTGATCAGTTGCGGATTTCCTCCAACAGTAGTACCAATAAAACTAGCACTTGTTAATACCAATAGGTCATCTGCTGTTGCGTGTCGGTACGATGGGATATGCAATGCCGTAAGGTCTGTCAAATCCTCATCAACAATAGTAACCGCATTATTCCCTTCTGCAAAATGTATTGTTCTTGCTGCTCTTTCTGTAGCACTTATCAAACCAAATGATTCAGTCTGGAGTAAACCTCCGTTATAAGGAGCAAAAGCTCCATTTAACATATCAGCAGTTGCTTGATCTAAGGGTACCGGATTATAGGGAACTGTTGTAAAATGTGGTATTGTGGTAACATAAGGAATATTGGCAACAATTCCTTTTGCTCCACCTGAAGTTAAGGTACTTACCAAACCATTATAAACCTGTGCAAAAACTATTGGATCTGTAATATCAGCTCCACCATAGGTGGTTGGATCATAATTACCTGCCTGATTCACACCAGAGCCACCTGATAATGCATAACCTAAAACATCATTATTTCCAATCCATAAACTAAAAAATGTTGGACTTTGAGCCATTACATCTTCCATAACACTTGCATTTGGACTGGATGCCATTCTTACAAAATAAGGATTTGCTTTCCCTAAAGCCAAACCCACAAGACTACCATAACCATTTGCCAATAAATGAAAACTTTTTGCTCCAGGAACTCCCATATTACTATACGGGCCAGGCACTCCACTCAAAACATCTGTTGTAGGTTCTCCATCAATTAATGCAGGTCCTGAACCATCAAAGTAAAGTCTTTGATTTTGAATTTTTTGTCCACCTAAAAGTAATCCGCCATTATTATCATTCATCCATGGTTGTGTAAAATCACCTCCTCCAACTAAAGCCATTTTTTGGGCTAAAATATTGGGATAAGAATTGGCCTGACCAGCCTTAAACAAAGCTCCATCTGTAAAACCAGCAGCAAGTGAATTTCCAACAGATACATATTGAGAAAAATCAGCAGAGCCTGCTACTAACTCCGGCGGACTATAATCAGGAACATCGTATTGTTTTTCATCACAAGCTATAAATCCAACAAAGATCAATAAAAGCCATATATATTTTAATTTCATAATTTTATTTTTTTATTTATTATTGATTTATTACCCAAGAAATATAATACATGGATCCTACATAACCTGTACCTGGTGCCACCATGTAAACATCACCTCCTATGTTGGATCCTCCAACCTTAAACATAGATTTGATTTTTGGGATGGTATAATTGATCTGTGCATCAAAAATAGAGGTAGAAGGTACTACTGCATTAGCTATTTGAGATTCCCATAAGAAATCATTCGCATATCGATAATTCAAATTAAAACCAAACCCTTCAAAAAGATTTAAACTTCCGATAGATGCTTTAAACTGATGCTCTGGCGTATTAAACCCTGCTTCAAAGTCAGCATATTTTTTCTGATCAAATTCAAAACTAGTCCAGGTATAACTAAATCCAAGATCTAATTTTTTAAATACTCTTTTGTTTACACCAATGCTAGCTCCGTACGAAGTAATTTGTGTAGGTGAATTCGTATACAGTGAAAAAACCTGAGTCTGACCGGTAACAATATCTATGACACCAGAACCATCTTGAGCAGAACCATTGATAGGAGTGATAACAGCTACCTGACTAATAAAATCATCATAAATATTATAATATCCTGTGACATCTATCGAAAAACCTTCAATACTACCACGGTATCCAATATCAAAAGCTTTAACTTTTTCTGGTGTCACCAAATCAGTTACAACTGCTTTCAGTTTACTTGGATCACCTGTTGCGGCAAAATTCAACACAGAGGATAATGAATAAGAATCACTATATGCTTTTCTACCTGTTAGATCTGTATTTGGAAGATCTCTGTCTAGGTTATCAGGAGATGATCCAACCAATATTGCTCTTCCGGCATCTAAACCAATAAAAAGATCCTGTGTTGTAGGATTTCTAAATCCTGTTTGAAAGGAAGCTCTAAAGTTATGTTGTTTGTGATCTCCTGCAGAATATACAACAGATGCTCTAGGAGAAAAGCTTCCATCAAAAAATTCATTCTTATCATATCGAATGGAAGCAGATAAAATCAATCTTTCCTCCATTAGTTTCTTACTTGCCATGATATAAGCTCCGTACTCATTATAATCTATCGAACCATCATAATCGGTAAATATAGTACCCGCTGAGTTTAAAGAATACTGACGAAATGAACCTCCTGCCTGTAGATTAAATTTATAGTCAAACAAACTAGAGAAGTTATAATTACCTTCGCCAACATACACTTTTGTTTTGTCAACAAATTTTGATCCACTTGAAAAATCAGGATCTGAAATAACTTCATTAAACTTTTTATCAAACTCAGGAGTTCCAGGTTGCAATGTAACTTCACTATCGGCAAATGCTCTGGCTCCTTTATGTGCCTGATCAGAAGTTGCACCAGCCATAGTTGCCTGTAAATATGCTCCAACATAAGTACCAAACCAGGTAGGAGAATTATCTCTATTCATATTAACACCTGTAAAAACCATATCGTATGATTTACCAGCATCTTCAGATGTAGAGTAACCTCTTAAAAAGAAATTATTATTCTTAATTTCCAGTTTATTTTGGGTCATTGTAAAATCCTTTATATTATATCTGTTAGTCCCCTGATAAATGGTGGAACCAAAACCTGATCTAAAATTATAGGAAATTTCAAGATCATCTCCCATGGGTCTGTAATTCAAGGAAAAATCTACTTTTGCACTTTCAGCGTTATAGTCGGTAAGATCTTTTTCTAAATAACCTGTTCTTCCAACATTGTCATTAGGCACCAAAGCACTGGCTCCTCCGGGAATTAAGCCTGCAGCCTCCATTGATTTTGCAACTTCATGAATATTTGTAGTAATTTCATCACCATAAATATTAATAGCATCGTGGTCATATGATCGTGTTTCATATGGGTTGATCTTATCAGGTAAACCTGCTCCCTGACTAACATATTCATTTGTATCATCTGCCATCCAGTCTGTTCCTTTCATATAAGAAAAAGATACTTTCGCTGCAAATTTATCACTAAAAGCGTGTGCTGCCCGGATACCAAAATCAATATAATTATTATCACCTGAATCTTGTATTGTTAAACCAGTTTTAGCATAAAAACTAATCCCTTGATAGTCAAACGGATTTTTGGTGGTCATAAATAATATTCCATTAAAAGCATTTGCACCATATAATGCTGAAGAAGCTCCAGGAATAATTTCAACACTTTTAAGATCCAGTTCATTTGCACCTATTAAGTTACCCATTACAAAATTTAAAGCTGGTGAAGAATTATCCATACCATCAATCAACTGTACAAATCTTGTATTTGAAAAAGTAGAAAACCCTTTGGTATTTACCGAATTGAATGACAAACTATTTGTTTTTACATCTACTCCTTTAAGGTTATTCAAACCGGTATAAAAACTGGCAGATGTACTGTTTTTGATAGCTCTTACATCCATTCTTTCAATGGTTACAGGAGATTCTCTTAACCTTTCCGGAGTACGGGAAGCTGACACAACAACCTCATCCAAAGCATTTTGTGATTCTTCTAAGGATACAGTTAAATTTTCATCATCTGAGCTTACTTCAATGGTTTTACTTGTATAGCCAATAAAAGAAATTTCAATTGAAAATGGTAGGTTTTCATTTATTTTAAGTGAAAATTTACCATCAAAATCTGTAGATGTCCCAGACACATTACCTACTACTTTTATATTTGCTCCGGGTATGGGATCATTGGTATTTGCATCGATAACTGTACCCAAAACAGTAGTTTGCGCAAACATAAATACCCCGCTAAACAGGGCTAAAAAAAGAAATAAAAAATTTTTCATAATTTGATTTTGAGATATTAAGATGGCGAAAAATACAATTTTTTTACAATTAATATAAATAATTGTGATAAAAATCTGATATAACCCAATAATTTATCTTAAAATTATTGGGTTTTTAATTAGTTTATCTGAAGTTTTTGAGATGAAATTTCATTCCCTCTTTTCACTTGTAAAATATAGATACCACTAGCTATACCTTGTATTGCTACGCTTTCACTAAAAACTGGTGAATTGTGCTCAAATTTCTTTTTATAGATATTTCTACCCATGATATCAAATAAATTAATTTCTACATCACTTGTGTTCTTTGAATTGAATTCTATGCGAAATATACCATTAGAAGGGTTTGGATAAACCTTAAAATTACTAAATACATAATTATTTACACCTAATACAGGCTCAGAGGTGCAAATTTCCAAACTCCAGCTTTCCAGACTACCATTGTCATCAGCGGCTCCATCTACAACCTTCAATTTCCATGCACCATTGGATGACTCTCCATTAAATGCAAATAAAGCCTGCGAGGGTTTTATAATTCCGGAAATTACAGGAGTACCCAAACACACCAGTTCATTTCCTGAATCGTCAAATGTTACATCAATATCATTTGACCCGCTACATGCTCCACTCAACAATTCAATAACTGTACCATCCGGACTTTCCAATGTTAAGGTGACGTCACTGACATAGGTATGGTTAATTTTGACATTCACCATTATCTTTTCTACATTCAGATCTTCTGCAATATTGATACTTGACACCAAGCCATCCGGATCATTATCTGGAATATTTGCAGGTATATCCGCGGCTCCATATGTGGTACAAACTTCCTTAAATTCTCCAATGGAAAAGACATTCTTATTAACAGAGTAGAAATTATTACCAACCGCCTGTACCATTACGAAACATTTTGAAGCCGGTGTATTTGGTACTGTAATGTTTTGAGAGCCATCATTTGTTGTATTTGCCAACAAAACAACCGGAAAAGTTCTTCCTCCATCCACAGACATTAATATATTCACCTTAGAAACATTTACTCCGTTACCGGTTGTTCCTGCCACGTCCCAGGTTATTATTTCTGAAGTGTTTTCATTCCAAACCAGATCTGCTACATTCTGAGATGTCACACTAAATGGACCAGCGGCATCTGTAACAGTCACCATTAAATCATCTGAAGCCATTTGACCCGTTTCTATATTGTTATCTCTAATAGTTAATTTAAAATTCATATCTCTTGCAACAGCAGGTGTAACTTCCCATGTGGAAGACAAACTCCCATTAACAATTGTACTCAATTCAGGTAAATATCGATTTGTAGTTATTTTTGGGTTTACGGATCTGTATAATGCACCGACAGCAGAAGTTTCTTTTGGCGGAATATCTGTAATTTCATTATCTATTTGTTCCCAGCAAAAACTGATTGGATCCCCATCTGCATCGCTACCCTGTCCTTTAAGCACATAAGGGGTTGATTTAGGAATAACAAAATTTACCCCAGCATTTACAACAGGTATATTTAAATTAGTTGTCAAGTCAGTGGTATTGGCACAAGTTCCGCTTCCCACCTTAATATTTGACCATATTTCATCTACAGAAACGATATGAAAATACAAATCACTATGACTTTGTACATTTTGAGGAGAACATAAACCGGCATATGCCATTAGCGTAGAACCACTACCCGGTTCTACAGCAGTAGCATCTACCCTGTTACCACCTGCACAATTCCCTGCATCTCCATTAAAAGTATGGTTTGCGCCTAGCTGATGTCCCATTTCATGTGCCACAAAATCAAAATAGAAAAGATCTCCTAACGGATACAAAGAGCCTGTGACACCTTTTGCTTTAGAAGTAGTCGTACAAATAGAAGCCCTGTTGGCTACTCCACCACCACCTGTACTAAACACATGGCCAATGTCATAATTAGCTGATCCAATTACATTGTCGCAGGTTGTTTGATTTTCACCCAACATCAATTCACCATTATCATTTGTATAAGGATCGGTTGCAGCATTTAAATAAATAAGATCATCTGTATTTGCAACTAATTCCATATGAATTGCCAGATCATTTTCAAATACGGCATTCACCCTAGTCATTGCAGTAGTCATGGCGGCTAAAACCGCAGCTTTTTTTTCGGCATCTGTCCCTGAACCAAGTCCGGAACGATCGATATGAAACTGTGAATATTCACCGGTTGCTGCAAGTGCCAATCTAAAAGTTCTTAATTTTAGATCAAAAGAAGCTTTCGCAGCTAAGCTTGCTTTTTTTACAAGATTAATATTCTTGGTCAGACATTGAAACGTACGTGAGTCAAAGTCCATATCTTCTCTTTTATAAACCTTATAATATTTTTTATCACTGGATACCGGGTCAATGTATTGCACCTTTCTATCACTTCCGATGATCATTGCATGTAAACCCTCTTCGTTTATACTAAAACGAATTTTTTTAGAAGAATCCGCTACAGCAACTCCAATATAGGATTTATTATTGGGATATTTTTTTGCAAGATCAGGATGCATAACCGGCATTTCTTTGACCTTAAAAGAAGTGAAACCACCGCTTTCATTTGGGAATTTAACTAGTAGTTCTGAATTTTTTAATGCTGTTTTTTTATTGGGAGCATTCACCATATCCCTCTTTAAATCAGCATATTCCAATTCAAAAGTTTTATATTTTTTAACCTGGTGTTTTAATTGTAATTGTCTGTTTTCTATTTTTGTCTCATCAATACCTAACCATAAGTTCTTTTGCTGAGCCATCAGTTGATTAGTAAATAATAATAAAAACAGGAGTTTAAAATAGTGTTTTGTCATCTTTAATAAAATGGTATGGTTAACAAATCTAAGAAATTTAATTCAAGTATCTTTGCCTATCTGACATATTAAGCAAAACTTATTAAAAGCTAATGAACATTTTTAACACATGAATTTTTACCGTTTTTTATTTATTCTTTTTACACTATCCGCCTGTGGAGCGAAACAACAGATAGTAAAAGATATACCTGTTGAAATGCAAAATATCCCTTGTCCGGATTCTGGCAATTGTTCTTTGGAAGTATTTAAAAATTCCAGTTTAGAAATTAAAACAGATCATTTAGGAAAATTATACCCCGAGATAAAATCAGGGGAGCATATGGTAATAAAATATCATTTTGAAAAAAAAGTAAATAAAAATATCTCAGATGCAAATTATTCTGAATTTATCTATTTCGAAATTGATAAAAACGATACACAAATTGTTTTAAAGGATAAGGAATTACAAAACGTCAAAATGCTTTTTGGAAGGATTTGTTTTTGCAGAGATGCCAGCGGGTATTTTAGGGTAAATAATGGAAATTTTTATCTGTTTAACCGCAACAACACCCTGCAATTCAATTTGAAATTTGAAATAAATAAAGTCCCACAGGTTATTACCCAAATCAAAGAAAGCATTCGTTATTAAGCCTCTTTTTACAAAAAAATCCAGATCCATAGTGAAAGTACATCATTCCATTAAAGAATTCAAAGAAAAGAAGCATTCCACCATACTGACCATTGGAACTTTTGATGGTGTACATATCGGACATCGAAAAATCGTTGAGCGATTAAATCAGATAAAAAATAAGACCAAAGATCGCTCTGCAATTTTAACTTTTTTCCCACATCCTCGTAAAATATTAAATCAGGGAAATGAGATCAAATGGTTAAATACCATGGATGAAAAAACACAGCTGTTAGAGAAATTTGGATTAGATCACCTGATTATTGAGCCTTTTACTAAAGGTTTTTCAGAATTAACAGCAATAGATTTCGTACAGCATATTTTAGTGGATCAATTGTTTATCAAAAGCCTAGTGATTGGCTACAATCATCAGTTTGGCAAGAACAGAGAGGGGAATTTTGATGCGTTAAAAAAATACGGGAATATTTACAATTTTAATGTTGAAAAAATAACTGCTCAGGAAATTGAAGATGTATCGGTAAGTTCTACAAAAATCAGAAAAGCCATTGAAGATGGAAATATCAAAAAAGCCAATTCTTACTTAGGCTATCATTATTTATTGAGCGGAGAAATTGTAAAAGGTCAGGGATTAGGCAGAAAATTAAATTACCCCACGATCAACCTGCACATCAAAGAAAGTTATAAACTTATTCCAAAAACCGGTGTTTACATTGTAAAAACTACTTTTGATCAAAAAGTCTTTTTTGGAATCATGAATATTGGATTTCGACCAACTGTAAATGGAAAAAACAAAACTATTGAAGTACATTTATTAGATTTTACCGGAGATCTTTACGGAGAAAATTTACAAATAGAAGTTTTAAAACGATTACGGGATGAACAAAAATTTTCAGGTTTAGAAAAATTGATCCTCCAAATCAAAAAAGATGAGTTAGAAGCCAGAAAATGGATTGCTGACCTACATTAATATTTTCTTTTGGAGCCATCCCTCAATCACTTTTCATTTATTATCTTTGCACCCTTAAATTCACAAGAAATGTTAACACTTGCTTTTATCAGAGAAAATAAAGAAGCTATTCTAAAAGGATTGGCTGTTCGAAATTTCAAAAATGCTGAAGAAACCATTGAAAAGGTTATTGAAAAGGATAAGGAAATTAAAAAAATTCTTACAAAATTTCAAAGCAATAATGCATTGATAAATGATTATTCAAAAGAAATTGGTAAACTATTTATTTCTGGTGAAACTGAAAAAGCTAATATCCTTAAAGAAATAGTTAAAAAAACAAAAGAGGATAACTCTATATTGAAGTCTGATTTACTTTTTCTTAATGCTGAACTAAATGATCTGCTTTATTTAATTCCAAATATTCCAAATCCATTGGTTCCAAAAGGGAATAGTGAAGAGGATAATGAAACTATTTTTGAAGAAGGTGAGATTCCTACATTACATGAAGGTGCTTTGCCTCATTGGAAGTTAGCTAAAAAATACGATATTATTGATTTTGAACTGGGCAATAAAATTACAGGAGCCGGATTCCCCGTTTACAAAGGAAAAGGTGCGAAATTACAACGTGCTTTGATTGCTTATTTTTTAGATAAAAATAGTGATGCTGGCTATCAGGAAGTACAGGTACCACATTTAATTAATGAAGCTTCAGGAATTGGCACCGGGCAATTACCCGATAAAGAAGGGCAAATGTATCATTGTGGAATTGATAATTTATATTTAATCCCTACTGCCGAAATTCCGGTAACCAATTTTTATCGCGATGTACTTTTAAAAGAAAGTGATTTCCCTATTTGCAACACTGCTTATACACCTTGTTTTCGTCGTGAGGCAGGCTCTTACGGAGCACATGTTCGTGGTTTGAATCGTTTACACCAGTTTGATAAAGTTGAAATTGTAAGAATTGAGCATCCTGATAAGTCGTATGAAGCTCTTGATGGTATGGTTGATCACGTAAAAGGAATTTTACAGGAACTGAAATTACCGTATCGTATTTTACGCCTCTGCGGAGGGGATTTAGGATTCACATCGGCGTTAACATATGATTTTGAAGTATTTTCCACCGCACAAGATCGTTGGCTGGAAATTAGCTCTATATCAAATTTTGAAACATTTCAGGCAAATCGCCTAAAATTAAGGTTTAAGAATAAAGATGGTAAAAGTCAGCTTGCACATACTCTTAACGGAAGTTCACTTGCCCTGCCAAGAGTACTTGCAGGATTGTTAGAAAATTACCAAACAGAAAATGGAATTAAAATACCGGAAGTATTACAAAAATATACCGGATTTGATATGATCAATTAATTGATTTTTTTCTTTTAAAATACAACGATTAAGTAGATTCAATCAATCTTTTATAATGATTCATTGCCTTTAAATCTTGATAATAAGCGTGAATCTGACCATTTCTCATATGATTTTTTGCACTTTGTTTTGCTCTTTCGTAGAATTTGGTTATTTCACTCATGATGTTATTGTTTTTTAAATTGTTAAGCTTATACTGTACTTTTAAGACAGTGGTTTTAAAATAACGTTACATTTTTATATTTATTTTATAAAAACTTTAACATTCTAATGAATTTCAAAATATTGATAGAAATATTATAAGAATTTGACAATAAATTCTCCTACTTTTGATTTATTGAAATTTTATTAACATATGACTCGTAAGAAAGGTTTTAGTATCTTATTTTTTTGTTTCTTTTTCTTTCATGCTTTTGCTCAGAACGCTCAGCTGGCAAATGCATACTTTAGAAATGGTGAATACGAAAAGGCAATACTTTTGTACAAACCTTTGCATGAGAACAATCCAGTTCGACAAGATTATTTTAAAAGCCTGTTGGTCTGCTACCAGCAAATGAATGATTATGAAGTAGCAAATGAAATGATAAGGAATAACATGAAATTATTTCCTAATCAGGCTTATTTATTCGTAGAACTGGGCTATAATTACCAGTTGCAGGATCAGCTAGAAAAAGCAAGGGAGTATTATGAGAAAGCCATTCAATCTATCCAAAAAAATCCGGGTTTTGGATTTATCATCGGACAAACTTTTAGGAAAAATCACTTATTGGATTATGCATTAAGGTCTTATCAAATTGCCAAAGAACTAAATCCAAAGTTAAATACCGAAATTTATGAAGCGCAGATCTACGGCGAAAAGGGTGAACTGGAAAAAATGTTTCATTCTTATCTTGACTTGATCGATAAAAACGAAAAGTATTACCCTACTATTCAAAGATATATTGCCATTTTTATATCAGAAGATAAAAATAGTGAAACCAATATTTTATTTAGAAAACTCCTCTTGAAAAGAGCACAAAATAATCCTAAAGACTCCTGGAACATATTATTGAGTTGGCTATATCTCCAGCAAAAAGAATACGATAAGGCATTGGTGCAGGAAAAATCATTGTACAAAAGAAATACAGAAAATCTAGAGAGAATTCTGGAAGTAGGAAAACTTTCCTTTGAAAACAAAGATTATGTAACATCACAAAAAAGTTTTGATTTTGTTTTACTAAAAACCACCGATAAAAATATAAAATTACAGAGCCAGACCTACCTTTTACAAATAGCCAATGAACTTGCTGTTACCCAAGATGAGTTGAAAGAAGTAGACAAAGATTTTCAGGAGCTCTTAAATGAGTATGGCATAACCAATTCAACCATAAATTTGCAAATTGCTTATGCACATTTTTTAAGCTATTCTTTTGATCAATCAGAGAAGGCCATTGAAATATTGAACAATGCATTGCCTCTTGCAAAATCTAAATTTAAAAAAGGCAAAATTCAAATTAAACTAGCTGATGTTCTGGTTTTTTTAAATCAGTTCAATCAGGCATTGATTCTGTATTCACAGGTGCAAACCAATCTTAAAAATAGTGTTCTGGCACAGGAAGCCCGTTTCAAAGTTGCTCAAACCTCTTATTTTAAAGGAGATTTTCAATGGGCACAAACCCAGTTAAAAGTTTTAAAATCATCCACATCACAACTGATTGCAAATGATGCGTTAAACCTTAGTTTACTGATTGGCAATAACACTGCAAAGGATAGCATACAAGATGCATTAAAAACATATGCCCAAGCAGATTTGCTTGCCTTTCAAAACAAAAATAAGCAGGCAATTGATACCTTAAACACGGTACTTCAAAATTTCAAAGGTCATGCAATAGAAGATGATGCCCTGTACAAACAGGCAGAATTATATATCAAAACAGAAAAATATACACTTGCTGAATCCAATTATCTAGCAATTATTCAAAATATACCCGAAAGTATTTTAATAGACGATGCTTATTTTCAACTTGCTGAATTATACCATTATCAGCTAAACGATTCCGAAAAAGCCAAAGAAATGTATCAAAAAATTATTTTTGAATTCCCTTCTAGCATCTATCTGGTCGATGCACGAAAAAATTACAGAAAACTACGGGGAGATGATATTTAATAAAAAAATTTAGCATACATAAATCTACACAATTAACACATTACCCCATTTACTCATCAACTCATTAAATTACGTAACTTTGCTCAAATTCAAATTTATGTACATATATAATGTAACCATCAATATTGAAGAATCGGTTCATCAAGAATGGCTCAAATGGATGCACGTGAAACATATTCCGGATATGATAGCAACCGGAAAATTTAAAAAAGCTTTGATGAGTCGTGTACTGGTAAATGAAGAAACGGGAGGTTTGACATATTCTGTTCAATACACCTCTGACTCAAAAGAAATACTCAAAAAATACTACCAGGAAGATGCAGAAAGGTTAAGAGGAGAAACCAATCGGCTTTTTCCAAACAAATTTGTTATCTTTCGAACAGAACTGGAAGTAATTCATGAAATTGAAAAATAATGACGGTAAGAGCTAAAAAACATTTAGGGCAACACTTTTTAAAAGATGAAATCATTGCCGAAAAAATTGCCAGTACTTTAACAGAAAAAGGCTATAAAAATGTTTTGGAAATAGGTCCCGGGATGGGCGTACTAACCAAATACCTTTTAAAAAAGAAATTTACAACTTCGGTAATTGAAATTGACAGAGAATCCATTGAATATTTGAAGGTTCATTTTTTAAATTTGTCTGGCCGAATTATCAATGCCGACTTTTTAAAAATTGATATTCCAAAAATATTCAACGGAGAACAGTTTGCCATCATTGGTAATTTTCCGTACAATATTTCAACGCAAATTGTTTTTAAAACACTTGAGTATAGAGATCTTATCCCTGAATTTAGCGGTATGTTCCAAAAAGAAGTAGCTCAAAGAATTGCCGAAAAACCAGGAACCAAAACCTATGGTATTTTATCTGTGTTAACCCAGGCTTTTTACGATGTGGAATATCTTTTTACGGTACCTCCATCTGTTTTTAATCCGCCACCAAGAGTTGAATCCGGAGTCATCCGTTTGATCCGAAAAGAGGATTATTCATTACCAGTTGATGTTCCTTTTTTCTATAAAGTAGTAAAAACAGCCTTCAATCAACGAAGAAAAACGCTGCGTAACAGTTTAAAATCTTTTCAACTATCGGATAAATTAAGAGAAGATGTTATATTTGCCCAACGACCTGAACAACTATCAGTTCATCAATTCATTGAATTAACCAAAAAACTGGAACAGGATGGCAATAGAGGAAATCAATAAAGAGTTTATCCAGAATATAGAAGAACTCATCGCCAGTAAAAAGGATGATACTATATTAAGTCTGTTGGCTGATGAGCACTCTGCTGATATTGCTGAAATAATTGACCTGCTTAATTTAAATGATGCAACCTACCTGTTTAAATTATTAGACAGTGAAACAACGGCAGAAGCATTGATGGAAATTGATGATGATGACCGTGAAAAAATTCTTAAAAATCTATCTGCAGAAGAAATTGCAGATGAAATAGATGAATTAGATACCGATGATGCTGCCGATATTATTGCTGAACTTCCGCAGGAGAGAATTACAGAAGTAATTTCTGAAATTGAAGATGATGACCACGCCAAAGATATTGTTGAACTATTACAGTATGATGAGGGAACAGCGGGTAGTATCATGGCAAAAGAACTGATCAAAGTAAAAGAAAAATGGAACGTATTGACCTGCGTAAGTAAAATTCGTACCCAGGCACAGGAAGTAACCCGCGTACACTCCATTTATGTGGTTGATAAACAAGATATTCTTAAGGGAAGACTTTCTTTAAAAGATCTTTTGGTTGCACCGGATGAAACGTTGATTTCAGATATTTATATTCCAAAAGTTGATTCTGTAAATGTAGATGATGAAATTGAGGAAGTTGCCCGTATCATGCAAAAATATGACCTAGAAGCAATTCCTGTGGTAGATGTTCGCAGCCGATTACTCGGAAGAATTACCATTGATGATATTGTTGACTTTATCAAGGAAGAAGCAGAAAAAGATTACCAGATGGCTGCCGGTATTACGGAAGATGTTGAGGCAGATGATAGTATTAAAGAATTGATAAAAGCAAGACTTCCCTGGTTAATTATTGCACTTATCGGTGGATTTGTAAGTGTATGGATCCTTAGTGGATTTAATACGGCTTTGGCCGATCATGCTGTACTGTTTTTCTTTACGCCACTTATTGCCGCTACTGCAGGAAATGTGGGAGTACAATCATCCGCTATCGTAGTACAGGCAATTGCAAATGACACCTTGAGAGGCTCCACATGGAAGCGATTGATCAAAGAGGTTTCTTTAAGTCTGGTCAATGGAATTATTCTTGCTGGAATTTTACTAATTGTCGAAAAATTATTTTTATCACATATCATTCCTGGAATGGATATGATGGTTGGGCTTACGGTTGCCATATCATTGGTGTCTGTAATTATTCTTGCATCACTTATCGGAACATTTATTCCAATTTTCTTACATAAAAGAGGTATTGATCCGGCAGTTGCTACCGGGCCATTTATTACGACCAGTAATGATATTTTCGGTATTTTTATTTTCTTTTTTATCGCAAAGCTGATCTTAGGATTTTAATCTTAAAAGTGCCGATTTCTTTACGAAGTCTATTGGATAATACTAAATATTCATAGGTAAATGCTAGCTTGAAACTTACTTTTTAGTTTCCTGATGAAAAATTGTTTTCAAATATCTGTATAGTTCAGGGTGCATCTTGTTAAATTTTTCAGGATTACTAAAAAAATATTCACTTACCACAGCTAAAAATTCTGCATTATTGGTAAGCGCATACGGATTAATATCAGATTTTCTTTTTTCAATTCGACGCATTTCACTCCTGATTTCATGAAGCCATGCGCCAACATATGAGTGTTGTAGTAATAATTCCGGGACTCCATCAATAATTCCGTCTTGCTTATCTAGCAAATGTACAAACTCATGAATACCAACATTCTTTTTGTGTCTAACACCATCAAACGCATCAATTAAATCAGGTTTTGACAGTGCCACAGTACCACTTAATACACCATCCCCTACCATACCAATAATAAATTGCTTATGATTTTCAAATCGTTCTGTTTGAAAATTCTCATCAAAACTATTGGGATAAATTAAGACCTCATTAATTCTTGGATAGTTAAATTCCGGAAATGCAAATACCGGAATAATTGCACTGGAAGCAACCATTAATTTTAATGTATCATCAACATCTGTATCAATTCCTTCAACTCTTTTAGTTGCTAAAAATAATGAAATTCGTTTTTCAAAAACCTTTTTATCTTCTTCCGATAGTTCCATATAAAAAATAACTCTTTTCTTCAAAATATCTTTCCATTCCATGGAGAAAGGTTTTGAAACTTCTTCCAAAATTTTATCTTGTTTCTTTTTAGATTTTACTTTTACCGAAACTATTATGGTGATTGCAATTAGAACTAGTATTATGGCGTACATTTATCTTTTTTATAGCAAGATAAAATTATTTCCACATTAAATTACAGTATTATCCACAGAGTAAAAAATCTCAATACATAAATTGCACTTCTAATTAAGCACGTATCAATTCTATCCTTTAATATGAAATGAAAGCTTTTTATCAGCTTTATTTTCCTTAATTTTGCAATCTATATTTTATAAATATGTCAGAAGATAAAAAATCACTCAATTTTATTGAGCAAATCATAGAAGAGGACCTAAAAACCGGATTAAACCCAAAAAAACTTCGTTTTCGATTTCCACCGGAACCAAATGGATATTTACATATTGGGCATGCCGCTTCCATATGTTTGAATTTTGGATTAGGTAAAGAATATAATGCACCTGTAAACCTGCGTTTTGATGATACAAACCCAACCAAAGAGGAACAGGAATATGTTGATGCAATTAAAAAAGACATACAGTGGCTTGGTTTTACATGGGATCAGGAGTTGTATTCTTCTGATTATTTCCAGCAATTATATGATTGGGCCATTCTTTTAATCAAAAAAGGCAAAGCTTATGTAGATGATCAAACATCTGCCCAAATTGCCGGACAAAAAGGAACTCCAACCCAAGATGGTGTTGACAGTCCGTTTAGAAACAGATCTGTAGAAGAAAATTTAGAGCTTTTCGAAAAAATGAAAAAAGGATATTTTGAGGAAGGATCTCGCGTTCTTCGTGCAAAAATCAGTATGAGTGCAACCAATATGCTTATGCGTGATCCTATTATTTATCGTGTTCTAAAAAAATCTCATCATCGAACCGGAAATGACTGGAATATTTACCCAATGTACGACTGGACCCATGGCGAATCTGATTATATTGAGCAGGTTTCTCACTCTATATGCACTTTAGAATTCAAGCACCATCGTGAATTATACAACTGGTTTTTAGATCAGGTTTACGATGAAAATAAACTCAGACCAAAACAGCGAGAATTTGCCCGCAGGAATTTAAGTTATACGGTAATGAGTAAACGAAAATTATTGCAACTGGTGGAAGAAGGTATTGTTAACGGATGGGATGATCCGCGAATGCCAACTATTTCAGGCTTACGCCGAAGAGGTTACACCCCAAAATCAATTCGTGATTTTAGCGAAACTGCAGGAATCGCTAAAAGAGATAATGTTACCGATATTGCCTTATTGGAATTTCATATTAAAAATGAACTGAACAAAACTGCTTCGAGAGTAATGGCTGTTTTAGATCCTGTAAAACTAGTAATTACCAATTATCCGGAAGGAAAAGAAGAAATTCTCATTGCTGAAAACAATCCTGAAGATGAAAATGCAGGAAATAGAGAGGTTCCTTTTTCAAGAGAATTATACATTGAAAAAGAAGATTTTAGAGAACAGGCAAATAAAAAATTCTTCCGACTTAAATTAGATAAAGAAGTAAGGTTAAAAAGTGCCTATATCATCAAAGCAAATTCAGTTGTAAAGGATAAAAATGGTGAGGTCACTGAAATTCATTGCACTTATGATGAAGATTCAAAAAGTGGTAGTGGTAGCGAAGCAAGTAAACGCAGAGTTAAAGGAACCATTCACTGGGTTTCTATTCCACATGCCGTAACTGCTGAAGTACGACTGTATGACCGCTTATTCACGGATGAAGCACCAGATTCACATAAAGACAAAGATTTTAAAGAGTTTATCAATCCGGAATCATTAAAGATTATTGATAATGCTTTTGTTGAACCAAGTTTAAAAAATGCAAAAATTAGAGATCAATTCCAGTTTCAGCGTTTGGGTTATTTTAATGTGGATGATGATTCTACTACTAACAAATTAATTTTTAACAGAACTGTTCCTTTGAGAGATTCATGGGCAAAATTTAATAAATAAAAATATTGAAGTGAGGAGACAGAAAAAAACTTCTCACTTCAAACTTTTAACTTCTCACTTTTACTTATTTTAGCTCATAATCTGAATTGTATTTTCCACGTTGAAACCTGTTGAACAAATAAAACAACCCATTCTGAATGAAATGGAATTTTTTGAACAAAAGTTCAAAACTTCCATGATCTCCAATGTTCCGTTATTAAATAGAATTACCCATTATATTGTAAAACGGAAGGGGAAGCAAATGCGCCCAATGTTTGTTTTTCTTGTTGCAAAAATGGTTTCCAACGGAAATTTTAAAGAACGTACCTACCGCGGTGCATCGGTTATAGAATTGATTCATACTGCAACTTTAGTGCATGATGATGTGGTAGACGACAGTAATCGCCGACGTGGATTTTTTTCTTTAAATGCACTTTGGAAGAATAAAATTGCTGTTTTGGTAGGTGATTTCCTATTATCAAAAGGTCTGCTACTTTCTATTGACAATGATGATTTTGATATCTTAAAACATATTTCGGTTGCAGTTCGTGAAATGAGTGAGGGAGAATTATTACAGATTGAAAAAGCCAGAAATTTAGACATTACCGAAGAAGTTTATTTTGATATCATTCGAAAAAAAACAGCAACTTTAATTGCAGCCTGTACAGCTATTGGAGCAGCCTCTGTTGATGCAGACAAAAATGAAATTGAGAAAATGCGAAAATTCGGTGAACTGATCGGAATTGCATTTCAAATTAAAGATGATCTTTTTGATTATACCGATGATAAGATTGGCAAACCAACAGGTATTGATATCAAAGAGCAAAAAATGACCCTTCCATTGATCTACACATTAAATCACTGCTCTAAAAAGGAAAAAAAATGGTTGATCAATTCGGTTAAGAATCATAACAAAGATAAAAAAAGAGTAAAAGAAGTCATCGCTTTTGTAAGACAAAATAATGGTATTGATTATACAATCAAAAAAATGAAAGAATACCAGCAATCAGCACTTCAAATTTTAAAGGACTACCCGGAATCTCCTTATAAAGACTCTTTGATCACCATGGTAAATTACGTAATAGAAAGAGAAATATAATCTATATTTAGGATTTAAGTACTTTCATAAAAAAAAATCTCGAAATTTCCTCTGCACCCAAACTTGCTAAATGATCATTATAAACCTGACAATCAATTAATTTATAGTTTTTAGATTCACATTTTTGCACCAAATGAATAAATGCTGTTTTTGATGCATTACTCACTTTGCTAAACATGCTTTCTCCACAAAAAATATACCCGAGATCAATACCATATAACCCGCCTATCAATTCTTCATTTTGCCATACCTCCACAGATTTTGCTATGCCCATTTGATGTAATTCAACATATGCTTTTTGCATCTCATCGGTAATCCAGGTACCCGGCTGATCTTTTCTACTTATGGTCTTACAATTTGCGATAACCTCTTCAAAATGCTGGTTATAAGTAATCTTAAACTTTTTACTATTGAGTACAGATCGCATGCTTTTAGAGATCTTTAGCTTTTTAGGATACAAAACCATTCTTGGATCCGGACTATACCAAATGATAGGTTCTCCTTCGTTATACCAGGGGAAAATACCACTTTTATATGCTAAGATTAATCTTTCCGGAGACAGATCTCCACCAATGGCAATAATACCTTCAGGATCTGCTGTTTCAACATCAGGGAATATAAGTTCTTTTCCTAAAAAAATCATTTAAAAAAATTTGGATTTTAAAGAATTGATCATTTTTTTTCAAAAACACGAATATAATCTACGATCATTTTTTGAGGAAATGGTGTTGTGTCATCAGGATTACCCGGCCAATTGCCCCCAATAGCGACATTGAATATAAAAAAGAAATCCTGATTAAATGGATACGATGCACCCTGAGTATCGGCTGGATTAAACTCATGAATTAGAATATCATCCACAAAAAACCACATTTGGTTAATTTCTCTGACTACCGAAAAAACATGAAAACGGTCATTTAAAATTCCATTTGACAAAGTATAATGATTCCCACTGGATTTATGGTTGGCAAAATCATTTCCAAAATGAACGGTTGCATAACTGATAGATGGTTGTTTCCCAATCATTTCTAAAATATCAATTTCTCCACAAGCAGGCCACCCAATCTTATTAATATTATTTCCTAACATCCATAATGCCGGCCAAATTCCTTGTCCATAAGGCAATTTTGCTCTGATATCAGTTCTTGAATAACTTGTACTTATTTTATCTTTGGTAACCATTCTGGCAGAAGTGTATTTGTGACCATTCCAGGAATCATTACGAGCCTCTATGATGAGATTACCATTCTCCACTCTGGAATTATTTTTTGAATCGGTATAATATTCCAATTCATTATTCCCCCAACCGTTATTGCCATTTCCTATTTCGTGCGTCCACCAGTTTTTATTGATTTCATTACCTTCAAATTCATCTTCCCAAACTAATTTCCATCCCTGATAGATTCTTGGTGTACTATAATCCTCTTTACCATAAGGAAGCTCCGTATCGGTATTTTTAATTAAGATTAGTGCTTCGTTTTGGTTTAAATCAACCAAACCCACCGGTTCAAATTTTATTCTAAATATTTCATCTCCTTCTCGGATGTTATCCGAAAATATTTCAATTGGTATAAAAGCTTCCTTACTGTTTTTTGGAATTACAATTTGCCCCTGAGCTTTTTTATAATCAAGGTTTTGGAAAGCCGATCCATCCTCAGTAGTATAATTTATAATAACATCTTTGGAATAAGTTTCACGCAATGAAATTTTAAAATCAAGCATCTTATTATCTTGATCACCTTCAATAATGTTCATATCAACGACACTAACAAATGGCGTTATTTCAACTGGCTTTTCCGATGAAGAAGTGCATTGGACAAAGGCTAATAAAAAGAAAATTATTTTTATCATTCTATACATAAAAATAGATTTAAACTGATATTCAAAATAAAATTGAAGTAATTATCTTGTCTTTAGCACAGAACAATCCAAAAGCCCAATACTATCAATATTTCACCTTTCACAGGTTTGGTTTAACTAAGGCAATAATTTTAATGTTTCATTAAAAAGGCAGATCATCTGCTTCTTCTTTACTTACATCGCTTGCCGGCTCAAAACCACCTGCTTCTGCTGGTGGAATTGCCTCTGCTCCTGCCTGCATTTTTTCAATTCTCCATCCCTGAATAGAATTAAAATATTTTGCTTCCCCTTCCGGATTGATCCATTCTCTTCCTCGTAGGTTGATACTAATTTTTACATCATCTCCTACATTAAAACTATTTAATAAATCACATTTATCCTGGATAAATTCAACCATGATCATTTGAGGGTATTGTTCATCTGTAGTAACTACCATCTCACGTTTTCTAAATCCATTGCTGCCAAATGTTTTAGTTTCATCTATTTTTTTAATTTTTCCTGCTACTTCCATTTTTATTGTAAATCTTATAATTAATATTCAAACTTAAAAGTACTTTTAGGCACTTTCTACATCATTTTTTTCTAATAATTCTTTCGCAAATTTATGCTTTTCATTTAATTTAATCCCAATAATTTTTGAATTGTCACCTATAAACTTATCAACATTATGTTGATTGAGTAAAACAAAAAAAACATCAGTATACCTCAATCATTTCCGGTTAAAACCAAACTTTTTTAATGAGGGTAAGTAACTTATCAATATCAACCCAATAAATCTATAAGGTTTTGGAATCTCAGAAAATGCTTCTATAATCCTTGTGTAATAATTCCCTCTCCCCTATTCTGTATTTGATGAAGAAGTTTGATGAAGCATTTCATAACTCACCAAACTAATTACAACTTCTCTATATTCTCTTATGTGCACTTTATACTACCATCATCCTTTCTCTACATTAGAAAAAATATAAAGATTAGTAGGTTTAAACTAAATACATTAAAAACACTAAACGTTGACAAATTCTGACTTACATCTATATCAATGGTACTAGCAAGTGAAATCGGCCTGATGATAAATAGCTATAAAGTTTTGAAACTTCAGTGTTTTCCGGTTAATTATTAACAATTGTATCGTTTTGTCAACAAAAATAGTCAATATTTATTTTATCTGTCATAAGCTTATTACTTTTAGAAATTAAACCATATATATTTTATATTTTCCCTTAATGAATTACTTCCCTACCACAAAAATTCTTATAAAATGGTCGCTAATTTTAGCTTCTTTTTTAATTGTCGCTTCAATTTTGTGGAACACCAATCAATTCTTCAAACAATTTAAAAATGAAGAAAGATTAAAAATGCAGGTTCTTTCAGTTGCTTACGAAAACTTCAACAATCCAGATCTTGATATTGATATGCCACTTGAAACAAAGATTATTGAGGCAAATAAAAGTATTCCGATGATCATTACATTTGAAAATGGAGATATAAAAAAATGGGCAAATCTGGGGATTACAAACTCTAAAAAATTTACCTCTCTTCCGGTAGATGACCGGTTATATCTGAGCCGTCAATTAATCAAAATGAAAGAAGAGAATGAACCTTTAGTAGTTCATTATAAGGTGGATGATATTGATGTTTCAGAAAAAATTTATTACCGCGATTCTGACCTTCTTAATAAATTACAATATTACCCGTTAGGACTTGTACTCATCTTATTTTTATTTGGAACCATCATATACCTTGCTTTTCAAGCCAATAAAATTGCCGAGCAGAATAAATTATGGGCTGGAATGGCCAAAGAAACAGCACATCAAATAGGAACGCCCTTATCTTCATTATTGGGCTGGGTTGAAATATTACGACTGGATAATGCCAGCGAAGATACAGTTTCAGAAATTGAAAAAGATGTCTCCAGATTAAATACCATTGCTGATCGTTTTTCAAAAATTGGTTCCATTCCAAAACTTACAAAACACGATATTGTTAAGGAAACTAAAGTTGCTTTTGACTATATTCAATCCAGAAGTTTTAAGCAAATTAATTTTGATTTTATAGCTGATGACAAACCTATTTATGTAGATTTAAATTTACAACTATATAGCTGGGTTATTGAAAATCTTGTGAAAAATGCAATTGACGCTATGCAGGGTAAAGGAGCGCTGAGTACATCAGTAAAACAGGAAAACTCAACTGTAATAATAGTCGTAACAGACTCAGGAAAAGGAATTTCCAAACGTTTATACAAAAAAATATTTAACCCTGGTTATACCACCAAAAGGCGAGGCTGGGGATTGGGTCTATCGCTTACCAAACGTATCATAGAAGATTACCATAAGGGAAGAATTTTTGTAAAAAGATCAGAAATCGGAAAGGGAACAACTTTTCAAATTGAACTTAAAACGCTGTCTTAAAATTTTGTGATTCTATTGTTATTTTCATGGAACATTGTCAAACTTATCTTCTTATTCTTTTTTTTGATAAAAAAAGAAACAAAAAAATCCCTGCTGGATGAGGTGATTGTTTCACACCATTCATTCCCGTACCTGCATGCTCTTTTTACTTTTGTTACTCTTCGGTAAACGCAATTTCGGCACTCCATTCATTATCACTCCACCCAGCAACATCCCGATAATGATCTGAGTTTAAACAATTATTTCTATTTAAGATATAATTGTTTAAATCTGTTTTTTTAATCCCCAATAAATACGTGTTAACGTCTTTTATTTATTTCTTATTTGAAGTTCTTAGAAATTTCTGTAGCGGTATTTTTAAATTCAGCATCACTCATTTTTTGTTTTTTACCAAAAGTGGCGTCTTTCATGGAGTTTAACGGAATCAAATGCACATGCACATGAGGCACTTCCAGCCCAATAACTGTTAACCCAACCCTTTCACATGGCACAACTTTTTCAATGGCTTTAGCCACACGATATGCAAACTGCATCAAATTTAGATAAGAAGCTTCATCCAAATCAAATAATTTATTCTCTTCCTTTTTTGGTACTACCAAAGTATGTCCTTTGGCGTTTGGATTGATATCTAAAAAAGCAAAATAATCATCATTTTCTGCTATTTTATAACTTGGTATTTCTCCCTGAATTATTTTTGTGAATATACTGCTCATAATGGAATGTTTTAAAAATACACTTTCATTTGCCTACCTATAAATTATCTTGAAATATCTAAAATTTCAAATTTCATAATTCCATTTGGTGCCTTTACTTCAGCTATATCACCAACTTTCAATCCTAAAAGTCCTTTCCCTATAGGTGAATTTACAGATATTTTACCCTGTGCCAGATCGGAAACAGCATCAGCAACCAAAGTATATTCAAATTCCATTTTATTGGCAATATTTTTAATCTTAACTTTTGATAAAGCCAGTACTTTTGATTTATCCAATTGAGATTCATCAATCAATCTAGCCTTTGACAATGTATTTTTTAATTGTGCTATTTTAAACTCTAATAAAGACTGTTCCTCCTTTGCTGCATGATACTCAGCATTTTCACTTAAATCACCCTTATCTCTAGCA
>VAPK010749141.1_pt1 | contig 41490 bp, 42 predicted proteins | sample 3395031 | NCBI WGS metagenome assembly VAPK01 (sample SAMN08290443, study PRJNA428436) | hydrothermal vent metagenome | isolation source: Deep-sea hydrothermal vent chimney 1 | place: Pacific Ocean: Juan De Fuca Ridge
ATTTTATATTTTATATTTTATATTTTATTTTGGGAGGGTGAACGGTTCCATCAGGTCTTACTTCAAGCCTTTATTATTTCTTTTTTATCTAAGAATCTAAAACATCATTGTGTCAAATGGGCTTAAACTCCTTTATTGCCAATAGCCTTAAAATCACATAAAGTACTTCCAACAAAATCATAACCTTAGTCATCAGTGAGAACAGCCTATGTGTACGTTAAAAACAATAAAATCATTGTTGCTAACTTTCACCATTGCAGCGGCAACGGCTAGCTGTGCTTCGGTCAATGGCCCGTCCCCAGATAACGACCCGTTTGAATCTTATAACCGGGCCATGTTTTCTTTTAATGATGCGGTTGATCGCAATGTGCTTAAACCGGTTGCGATGGCTTATAAAGATTACGTTCCCAGCCCTGTTCGTACCGGTATTTCTAATTTTTTCAGCAACCTTGGTGATATTCTAGTTGTGTTAAACGATGTATTACAGGGCAAATTTTCCCAGGCGGGTCACGACTCATTACGCATTGTCGCCAATACCTTCTTTGGTGTTTTCGGCCTTTTTGATGTCGCCACTTATATGGACTTACCAAAGCACCATGAAGACTTTGGCCAAACACTGGCTGTTTGGGGGGTAAACGATGGCCCTTATTTAGTTTTACCCTTGCTCGGCTCAAGCACCCTCCGCGATACAACCGGCTTACTGGTTGATGCGCAAGCTGACCCTATTTACAACATTCGCGATACCGAAGCCCGTTATGCAACCCTTGGTTTAAAAGTAGTCGATACCCGTGCAGACTTACTCGGGGCATCTAAGGTCGTCGACCAGGCTGCCTTTGACCGTTACGCTTTCTTGCGCGAAGCTTATTTGCAACACCGTAAATACCTTGTTTATGATGGTAAACCACCACAAGACAAAAACAGTCGGCCAACGCCACCCACCGATTCAGAAGACGATCTTTTGTTAGAACAAGATCTGGAAAAAGCAATACAATAAGTCATACAAAGGTAAGCCGAGGCTTTTTCCAAATAAAAACCTCATAAAAGCCACGCTCAGCCCCGATTAAATTCGAATACAGGAATCCCAACATTTATGTTTATGCAGCTCCTTTACCCTTCATTAGCCATTACTGGTGGATTCTTTGTTTTACTATGGGGAGCCGATCGCTTTGTGATGGGTGGAGCTGCTACTGCCCGCAATCTGGGCGTTTCACCGATGATTATTGGCTTAACCATCATCGGTTTTGGTACTTCTGCACCTGAAATACTCGTTTCCATTTTCGCCGCATTGGAAGGCACACCTAATCTGGCCATTGGTAATGCCATTGGCTCTAATATTACTAATATCGCCTTAGTTCTTGGTGTAACTGCGTTAGTCACCCCCCTACGGGTTAAATCACAAATACTCAAGCGTGAATACCCCATTATGTTTATCGTGATGCTCCTCACGCTGGTTTTAATGTGGGATTTACAGCTCACTGTCATCGATGGCCTCATTTTACTGATCGGACTCGTGGTGATATTAAGCTGGATGATTAAAGTGGGTATTAATGAGAATAAACAACACAATCATACCCCTCACGATCCCCTTAAAGACGAATATGAATCAGAAATTCCACAACTTTCATTCAAGCTTGCTCTTTTCTGGCTAGTTCTGGGGTTTATCTTATTGCTTATCAGTTCGAAAGTACTGGTTTGGGGGGCAGTTGAAGTCGCGCATGTCTTCGGTGTCAGCGATTTAATTATTGGCCTCACCATTGTCGCCCTCGGAACCAGTTTACCCGAACTGGCTGCAACCGTTGTAAGCGCACTTAAAGGTGAGCATGATTTGGCGATTGGGAATATTATTGGCTCAAATATCTTTAACTTACTAGCCGTTGTAGGGATCCCGGCTCTTATTACTCCAATCCATCTCCAAGAAGTGGTGTTACAACGTGATTTTTTAACCATGATTGTCCTTAGTGTTACATTTTTTATCATGTCGTACGGTTTTAAGAATGTCGGTCGAATTAACCGCTTCGAAGGCTTTTTACTGGTCTGTGCCTATATTGGCTATTTAAGCTGGCTTTATATTGACGTTACTGCCTAATATGTCAGTTTCGGGCTTAATTGAACTAACTTATAAATAAAAGTATCCTGAGTATTTATCAGGCGTTTGGAGTGACACATAGAATGAAAATAAATGAACTAAACGTAGGCAATAAGCAGCCTTTTTTTGTGATTGCTGGCCCTTGCGTTATCGAAAATGAAAAGCTCATTCTGGAAACGGCTCAAACCCTTAAAGAAATCACGGCTAAACTCGGCATCGGCCTGGTGTTTAAATCGTCGTTCGACAAGGCCAATCGTTCATCGCTAGACAGCTTTCGCGGCCCCGGTATCGAAGAAGGCCTGCGTATTTTAGAAAAAGTAAAAACAGACATTGGTTTGTCGGTGTTAACCGATGTGCATGAATACACTCCATTAGATGAAGTAGCCAGTGTGGTCGACGTATTGCAAACACCGGCTTTTTTGGCGCGACAAACTAATTTTATTTTAAATGTAGCCCAACAAGGTAAACCCATTAACATTAAAAAAGGCCAGTTTATGGCCCCATGGGATATGCAAAATGTAGTTGATAAGGCCAAAAGTACCGGCAACGAACACATTATGGTCTGCGATCGTGGTACTAGCTTTGGCTATAATACTTTAATATCTGACATGCGCGGCTTGGCGGTAATGCGAAAAACCGGCTGCCCAGTTATTTTTGACGCCACCCATTCGGTGCAACAACCCGGTGGACTGGGCAATACATCGGGGGGCGATCGCACCATGGTACCTCTACTCGCACGTTCAGCCATTGCCGCAGGCGTTGCTGGTGTTTTTATGGAAGTCCACCCCGACCCAGATAAAGCCTTAAGCGATGGCCCCAATATGATGCCATTAGATAAAGTAGAACAACTGTTAAGCCAGCTTATTGAAATTGATAATATTATCAAAGCCGCTGATACGCTACTAGAAGATGAGCTGTAAGTAATGCCTCTATCCAATGACGATATTATTCATTTTGCAAAACAAACGATTGAAATCGAGTGTAACGAGCTTGCACAACTAAAAAACAGAATTGACGACACATTTGTCCACGCTGTAAAAATAATTAATGAAGCCAAGGGTAAATGTATTTTAATCGGCATGGGTAAATCGGGCATTATCGCCCAAAAAATTGCTGCGTCACTGGCCAGTACCGGCACACCCAGTTTTTTTATCCACCCCGGCGAAGCTTTTCATGGCGACCTAGGGATGATCGAAAAAGATGATATTGTGATCTTATTGTCCAACTCCGGCGAAACAGACGAAATTCTGAAAATTATGCCTTTCTTGATCCGACAGGGTAACAAAACCATCTCCATTACCGGCCAGCCAGACTCAACACTAGCAAAAAATACTAGTATACATATCAATGGTGCCGTTTCGAAAGAAGCCTGCCCCATCGGACTAGCCCCTACCTCATCCACAACCGTTGCACTGGTCATTGGCGATGCCTTTGTGACCACGTTAATTAAAATGCGAAACTTTCAGGCGGAACATTTTGCGCTGTACCACCCCGGTGGAGCCTTGGGTAAAAAATTATTAACTCAGGCAAAAGATCTGATGCGCACAACAGAATTACCCACCTGTGTTGCTGACACAAAAATTACTGCGCTTGTACATACTGTTTCACGATCACGTCTGGGATTGGTCGTTGTACAAACGGATGACGGTAAAATTAAAGGCGTGATTACTGATGGTGATATTCGCCGCGCCATGGTGGAATCAGAACAACAATCGAAACAGGAAAAATTTTTCCAACTGAAAGCCAGTGATCTGTTTACACCTAATCCAAAAGTGATTGAACCGACTATGATGGTTTCAGATGCGGAAAAAATTATGTTCGACAATAAAATCACCAGTGTCATTGTTGCGGAGAATAATAGGTTACAGGGTGTACTACAGCTTTATCAATTAAAGAATAATTAGAATTAGCCCCAACGGTTTTGAACCCGTCGCAAGCGAATGGGGGAATTTAGATTGAACTGCATTTATCGTCTGGATTCCTGCCTTCGCGGGAATGACGGGAAACATAATAACCATTATTCAACTTGGAACAACTCTTAATTAATAATGCCATTACCTTTCAAACAAGCACCATCTAATCTCTGTATCCTACGGCTATCGGCCATTGGTGATATTTGCCATACCTTACCCATTGTTCGAACAATACAAAAACATTGGCCAACGACAAAGCTTACTTGGATAATCGGCAAGACTGAATACCCTCTCGTCAATGAAATACAAAATATAAACTTTATCGTTTTTAACAAGACCAATGGCCTTAAAGCATATAAAAATCTTTATCGGCAATTAAAAAATACCCGCTTCGATGCTTTACTGCATATGCAAATGTCCATGCGTACTAGCCTAATGAGCCTGTTGATAAAAAGTAAAATTAAATTGGGGTTTGATCAACAACGGGCAAAAGATTTACAAGGTTTATTCAGTAATGTAAAAATACCCTATAAAGAAAAGCAGCATGTGATTGACAGTTTTTTTGGCTTTACGGAAACATTGGGTATTCCTCAGCATGAATACCGATGGGATATTCCCGCCAGTACCAAATCGAGTTTAACGCTACCTACTAATAAACCGAACTACATTGTAATAAGCCCATGTTCCAGTATGGCCTATCGGAACTGGACCGCTGAAGGCTACGCGGCTCTTGCAGACTGGCTTTATACACAACATAACATGCAGGTTATTTTAAGCGGTGGCCATTCTATTATTGAAAAGGAAATGGCTCAAAATATTACGCGTCAAACAACACAACCAGTCCTCGATTTAACCGCTAAAACTGATTTAAAACAATTATTAAATCTGCTAAAAAATGCGTATTGCGTGATCAGCCCCGATTCTGGGCCAGCACATATGGCAACAGCGGTAAACACTCCCGTTATCGGACTATATGCTTGCACCAACCCCGATCGCGCCCGACCCTACTTAAGCAAACAATGGACAGTAAACCGCTATTCCGAAGCGATACAGAAAAAATTTGGAGTTAGTGTCGATCAAGTTAAATGGGGAACACGGGTACGCGATGACTGGGCGATGAAATTAATCACCTTGGAAGATGTAACCGAAAAGTTTAATCAACTCATTCAGACAAACCCTGTATAATCATTTTATCTGAATCATAAAGAAACCATTATGAAAGAAATTCTCGAACGTGCTAAAAAAATTAAACTGGTCGTTTTTGATGTGGACGGTGTATTAACCGATGGCCGTTTATTTTATGGTGACAATGGCGAAGAATACAAAGCTTTTTATGCCAAAGATGGTTTAGGAATGAAACTGCTGATGCGTACTGGTGTGCAAATCGGTATTATTACTGCGCGTAATTCACCGTTAGTCAAACACCGTATGGATAGTTTAGGCATTGAGCATCTTTATCAGGGTCGACTCGATAAACTCAACGCCTTTGATGACCTACTCACTAAACTAAACCTAGATTATGGACAAGCAGCCTTTGTCGGTGACGATGTGGTTGACTTACCGGTAATGACCAAAGTGAGATTATCCATTACCGTTAAAGACGCACACCCACTGGTCATTGATCAGGCACATTGGCAAACGCCTCTGAATGGTGGATGCGGTGCAGCTCGGAATGTTTGTGAACTTATTATGCAGGCACAAAATACCTTAGAACAACAACTCCACTCTTTTTCAAAATGAACTGGCCAAAATGAATCGCTTTGGTTATATCCTGCTTTTAATTATTGTAATTGCAATTGCTGCAACCAGTCGCTGGTTATTGAATAAAGTCGAAGTACAGCCGTTTAGCTTAGTTAAACCACCTCGTCACGACATGGATTATTTTCTAACAAATTTTAAAGCAACCGTTATGAACAAAGAGGGTAAACCCCATTATGTTTTAAGCGGCGTCCGGCTCGAACATTTTCCTGATGATGGCAGCATTGATATCACCTCACCCGATATAACAATATTTCGGAACAAGCTTAGCCCATGGCATATAAAATCGGAACATGCCCGGGTTTTAAATAAAGGAACGCTCATCTATCTTAATGGCAAAGTAACCATGCAACGTCCCAACAGTAAGACCATACCGGGAATACAACTGAAAACAAGTAACTTAACAATTAAAACAAAACTGGATTATGCTGAAACACGTGATGCCGTTTTTATTCAAACAGAAAAACACCACTTAAAAGCCATCGGGATGCGTGTATACTTAGCCGAAGGTCGGCTTGAATTATTGTCCAATGTAGAGGGATTTTATAATGTTAGTAATTAAAAAATCTGCAATTCTATTTCTAGCGGTACTCTTGTTGCCCTCGCTCAGCTTTGCATTATCGGATGATCGCAATCAACCAATTAAAATTAAAGCAGATAACGTAAAGCTAAATGAAAAAACCGGTATTAGTATTTATAATGGTAACGTTGTTTTTACTCAGGGTAGCCTTGTTTTAAAAGGTAATCGAATTGTTATTTACCAACCGAAGGGGAAAGTTAATAAAATTATTGTAACCGGTAAGCCTGCCAGTTTTCAGCAACAGCAAGACAAAGTAGAACAGCTTGTGTATGCAGAAGCGGGCAAAATGGAATTTATCACCAAAGATGAACGTGTCTACTTAAGTGGCAATGCATCTGTTTCACAAGGTAAAAATCTGCTCAAAGGGGAACAGATCGAATACAATACACGCAACAGTACCGTCACAGCTCAAAAAGGAGCCGATGACAAAAACCGGGTACATGCGGTTATCGAACCCGACAAGTCGGATAAAAAGAAACTCAAATAAGCTAGAATTTAAAATAAAAATGGCCTCTCTAAAAGCAACCCACCTCTGCAAAAGCTACAAAAAACGCAACACGGTCAAAAACGTGAGCATTGAAATCAATAGTGGTGAAGTGGTTGGCCTGCTCGGCCCCAATGGTGCGGGTAAAACCACATCATTTTATATGGTTGTTGGCCTGATAAATTCAGACAGTGGTTGTATCGAATTAAATGGCCAAGATATTACTCAACTTCCCATGCATTTACGTGCACAACGCGGTATCGGTTATTTACCTCAGGAAGCTTCTATTTTTCGTAAACTGTCCGTTGCCGATAATATTTTAGCGATATTGCAAACACGCAAAGAACTGGCTCCTTTTCAGCAGCAGCAAAAATTAGAAGAATTACTGGACGAATTGCATATTGGACATATTCGCTCCAATATTGGCATGAGCCTCTCAGGCGGCGAACGTCGTCGGGTTGAAATTGCGCGTGCGCTGGCAACTGAACCTCGCTTTATCCTTCTAGATGAGCCTTTCGCGGGCGTAGATCCTATCTCTATTCTTGATATTCAGAATATTATTTCGCATTTAAAAGAGCGGGATATTGGGGTTTTAATTACCGACCATAATGTAAGGGAAACGTTGGGAATTTGCCAACGTGCTTATATTATGAATAATGGCGAAGTCATCGCACAAGGTGATCCAGATCATTTACTTCAAGATAAGCAGGTGCGTAAAGTCTATTTAGGCGAAAATTTCAAGTTATAATTACTCTGCAATCCTTTAAAATATACGCTAAACTTAATAATACACTAGAACAAAATGCCGGACCAAATGCACAAACAAGCCCATCTAAAAGCATCATCTTCACATTCACATCCATTACAAAAAATTCTGGCTAAAGGGCTAAAATAGACACTATATGAAACAAGGCTTACAACTACGTATTGGTCAGTCACTTACGATGACTCCCCAACTCCAACAGGCCATTCGTCTGCTACAACTATCAACCATTGAACTAAGCAATGAAATTCAGGAAGCACTTGATTCCAATATGATGCTTGAAGCGGCTGATGACACGTTGGCAACGTCAGCCTCAGAATCGGAGCAAACGAACCCTGATTCAAAAACGGACGTCAACACTGATAAAAACAATGACGACAATCCTTCAGATTCAACAAGCCTTGAAAATACATTAAACGAAGAAAATACCATCCCGGATGAACTCGCCGTCGATACCGTGTGGGAAGATATTTATGACTCCATGTCCCACCTGCCCAGTGCCACGAATGCACCGGCCGACAGCGGCGATTTTGAACCCGTTTCGATTACGGGCGAAAGCCTGCAACAGCACTTAAACTGGCAACGTGAACTCAGTCCCTTTAGTGAAATCGATTCGATAATAGCTGAAGCCATTATTGATTCGATCAATGATGATGGTTTTCTAAAAAGCTCCATTGAAGATATCCATCAGGGCTTAGTCGATGAATATGAAATTGAACTCGATGAAGTTGCTGCGGTATTGCGCCAGATACAAAATTTTGACCCACCCGGTATTGCCGCACGGGATCTAAAAGAAAGTTTAATTCTTCAGTTAGCTCAACTGGATAACACCGCTGACTATTTGGAGATGACCAAACAACTGGTTCAACAACACTTTGAGCAATTAGCGAATAGAGACTATACTCAAATTATGAGACAGATGAAAATCTCTGAACCTGAATTCAGAGAAATGATTACACTGGTTCAATCGTTAAACCCGCGTCCTGGCAGCCATATTACTGATAGCAACCCAGAATATATTGTTCCCGATGTTTTTGTCAGTAAGAAAAAAAATAAATGGATTGTGGAACTTAATGCCGATTCTGCCCCCAAAATACGTATAAACAACCATTATGCGAGCCTAATCAAACAGGTGAATAACAGCAGTGACAACGCCGATATGAAAAACCATTTGCAAGAAGCGCGTTGGTTTATTAAAAGTTTACAAAGCCGGAATGAAACCCTGCTCAAAGTGTCCACTAGCATTGTGAATCGCCAGTTGGGTTTTCTGGAACATGGCGAAGAAGCCATGAAAGCACTAGTTTTACATGATATTGCCGAAGAAGTTGATATGCACGAATCCACCATTTCACGCGTCACCACCAAAAAATATATGCACACCCCACGCGGTATATTCGAACTTAAATACTTCTTTTCGAGCCACGTTAGCACCGTCAGCGGTGGTGAATGTTCGGCCACTGCCATCCGTGCTTTATTAAAAAAACTCATTGCGGCTGAAAACCATAGCAAACCTTTAAGTGATAGCAAATTAGCCGACATTCTGGCTGATCAAGGTATTAAGGTTGCAAGACGCACCATTGCAAAATACCGTGAATCGTTATCCATCCCATCATCTAACGAGAGGAAACAATTCACTTAAAACAACCAGTAAGTAAACAAAAGTCGTATAGATAAGGAGAAAACATATGCAATTAAATGTAAGCGGTCATCATGTTGATGTTACAGACTCTCTACACCAATATATCTCATCAAAATTTGACAGATTAGAGCGTCACTTTGACCATATGCCTAGCGTGAAGGTTATTCTCAGCATTGAGAAATTACGCCAAAAAGCAGAAGCAACATTCCATTTAAGCGGCACCAGTGTTCATGCCGAATCCGAAGATACCGATATGTATGCCGCCATTGATTCTTTAACCGATAAACTGGATCGCCAAATTAAGAAACATAAAGAAAAAATCACCGATCACCACAAACAAGCTGGCCGACAGCAAAAACAGGTGGACGGTGCAACAGAAGAGGAATAAAATCCGTCTCGCTTTATTATTCAAAGCACGGTATATCGCAGAAACAAAATATAAAAAACGCGAATACCAGCAAAATAATAAAAACAGAGGGTATAAGATTTAAATGCAAGTTAGTGAATTTATTCAGACCGATCGCGTTCTTTGTAACGTTGAAGCTAATAGTAAAAAACGTGCCTTCGAAGCACTTAGCCAGCTTATATCAAAGAACTGCGATGGCATCACAGCCAATGATGTCTTTGACAGCCTGACCGCCAGAGAACGATTAGGCGGAACAGGCTTAGGCTACGGGGTAGCCATACCCCATGGTCGTCTTAAGAATATAAACACCACGCGCGGCGCCTTTATCAAACTTAAATCCGGGATTGACTTCGACTCCCTCGACAAAAAGCCGGTTGATCTTATGTTTGCCCTGCTCGTACCTGAAAACGCAGAAGAAGAACATTTACAGACACTCGCATTACTCGCCAATATGCTTAATGATGAAAAAATACGAGAAAATTTGCGCCATGCCAGTACGGCGGATGAGGTTCAAACAACCTTTGATGATTGGCAAAAATCACACTAACGAATCACAGCATGTCTTCAATCACAGTCAATGATATATTTAACGCGCACTGTGACAAACTAAAACTCAAATGGGTTTGTGGCAAACAAAACCCGCATCAAATAATTTGCCAAACCGAACAACACCCCATTCTTTTTGTCGGTTTTCTTAATTTAGTTCGACCTAATCTAATACAAGTCATCGGTGAAACTGAATTACAATATTTAAAAGGCTTGGGGAAAAATTCCTTTGATGATGCCATTGAACATTTATTTTCATCCAAACCCACATTAGTGATTATTGGTAATAATCTTGAGCCTCCCCCGGAAATTGTTGGGCTTGCAAGCAAAACACAAACCGCCTTAATCCAGTCAAGTAAAAACAGCAACAAAATTGTTGAACTCATTCAATATTACCTTGCTGACAATCTAAGCGAATATCTCACCTTACACGGTGTTTATCTTGAGGTACTGGGTGTGGGTGTTTTACTTTCTGGTCTCAGTGGCATTGGTAAAAGTGAACTGGCATTGGAGTTAGTAACCCGAGGCAATCGACTTATTGCGGATGACATCATAGAATTTAGAAAGATCTCACCTGACACCATTGCAGGCATGTGCCCGGAAATACTAAAAGACTTTATCGAAGTACGTGGACTGGGGATATTAAATATACGCGCAATGTTCGGTGACAATGCGTTAATTAATAGCAAAAAGCTAAGCTTAATTATTAACCTAGAAGTATCAAAAAATATGATACCGCCGGCAATCGACAGACTCGACGGTGGACATAAGTCTCGTACTATACTAGATGTAGAAATACCAGAGATCACTCTGCCCGTTGCCGTTGGTCGAACTTTAGCCGTAATTGTTGAAGCCGCTGTACGTAATCATATATTATTAATGCATGGGTATAATGCGAGTGATAATTTTATAAAACGACAACAACAATACATTGATAACAAGTCAACCGAAACTAAAAAAAAATAACATGAATTTAATCATCATCAGTGGCCTATCCGGCTCAGGAAAAAGTATTGCACTGCATTTACTTGAAGATATGGACTATTACTGTGTCGATAACCTTCCTATAAGTATGCTACCTGCACTTATTAAAGAGTTTCAGAGTACCACACTCCAACCCAAACAAAACGTTGCTATCGGTATTGATGCACGAAATATTCCATCCAGCCTAAATGAATTTGAGTCTTGTCTGAATGAACTTAAAGAAAATAAGATAAATTATAAAGTTTTTTATCTAGAAGCCAATGACGAAACCATCATTAAACGTTTTAGTGAAACACGGCGCAAACATCCATTAAGTCAGGCCGATATGTCGTTAAGCGAAGCGATTACTCTGGAAAGAAAATTACTGGAACCCATCGCATACTGCGCAGACTTAATATTTGACACCAGCTTAACCAATGTACACCAACTACGCGAACGTATAAAAGAACGTCTAATCAAAGATGGTGCTGCCAGTGCATCAATTCTGATAGAATCATTTGGCTTTAAGCACGGCGCTCCCATCAATGCAGACTTTGTTTTCGATGTTCGCTGCTTAAGCAATCCCCATTGGATGCCCGAGTTACGCCCACAAACAGGAAAAGATAAGGCCGTTATCGACTTTCTGGAAACCAACTCTGACGTTGCATCAATGTACCATGATATTTTTCAATTCCTTGAAAAATGGATACCTAAATTTATTGCCGAAAATCGCAGTTACATGACTATAGCCATTGGCTGTACTGGTGGTCAACATCGTTCGGTCTATCTAACTGAACGAATTGCATCCATGCTTAAAAAAGATTACCCCAACATCTTGGTTCGACATAGAGAATTAGAGTAATATACTCTACAAGAAATATACTATTGGAAAAGACATGAGTGTAAGCGTTCTTATAATCACACATGATCATATTGGCCAAGTGATCCTAGATGCGGCTGTAAAAATTATTGGTTCTTGCCCCATGCCAATACGCGCTATCGGCATCGAAATGGATTGCGATTACACAACAAAACTGTCAGATATAGCAATGATTGCTAACGAACTTGATAACGATGATGGATTATTACTTTTAACCGATCTTTATGGAGCCACACCCAGTAATATAGTGACCTCTCTGAAGTTTGAAAATAGCATTGTCATTGCCGGTTTAAACCTCCCAATGTTAATTCGCGTGATGAACTACCATACCCTACCGCTTTATGAACTTAGTGATAAAGCAATTGGGGGCGGAAAAGACGGCGTACTTGCCTACTACACAAATAAACATACTACGAATGTTACAGTCAAAAATTAAAATTATAAATAAACTTGGTTTGCATGCTCGTGCAGCGGCAAAATTTGTTACCCTTGCCAGTCAGTATCAGAGTGATATTTTTCTTGAACACCATGAAAAAAAAGTGAATGGTAAAAGTATTATGGGCGTAATGATGTTAGCAGCATCCAATGGCACCGAACTTACACTTATTGTAAATGGGGTAGATGAGCAACAAGCAAGTGAAGCCATAATAGAACTCGTGAATAATCGTTTTGATGAAGCTAACTAAAAAATACTGAGTACTTAAATATGACCTTATGCTTACAGGGAACAAGAATTACCTCAGGCGTAGCAATTGGCCCAGTACATATTATAAGGCAACATGATTTCGAAATTTCTGAATACAGTATTCAGAAACATTTTATACAAGAAGAAGTGATTCGTTATGAAAAAGCCTTAACGAATGCAAAAAATCACCTCGATTCAGTCCTTAATAATATTCCAAAATCAACACCTTCTGAGATTACTGCTTTCATTCATTCACACTTGCTTATGCTAGATGATGAAATGCTTTCAAATGCGCCCATTGAAATAATACTAAAAGAACAATGTAATGCAGAATGGGCACTCAAGCTTCAGCGCGACAGCATCGTTAGTATCTTTGACTCCATGCAGGATGACTATTTACGTACACGCCGCGACGATATTGATCATGTTGTCAATAGCATTATGCAATATTTACTCAGTGGCCCCATTCATCACGGTGTACATCACTCTCAGGAACAACGTCTTAGTGGGCATATTATTGTTGCCGATGATATTTCACCTTCTGAACTTGTCTTAATGCAACATCAGGGTATCGCCGCATTTGTTACTCAAACAGGTGGGCCAACTTCACATACGGCTATTATCGCACGTAGTTTAAATATCCCTGCTATTGCAGGCATATATAATATACATACCCTCTTACATGAAGCTGAAACAATCATTGTTGATGGACGTTTTGGTTTAATCTTAACAAACATAGATGATGAAGCCTTATACCATTATCATCGACTGCGTCGTGAACAACAGATACAGTTAAAACGTTATAAAGAATTCCCACATCTCCCCGCTATCACCGATGATGGCATCGAGATAAAAATTAATGCCAATATTGAGCTACCCGAAGAAATTCCACTTATACATGAAATGGGCGCCAATGGTATCGGCTTATATCGCACAGAATATTTATTTATGAATCGTGCTACTAGCCCATCGGAAGAAGAGCAATTTCAGGCCTATGCCAACGTATTGATGCAGTTAAAGGGTAAACCATTAACCATCCGCACACTGGATTTAGGCTCAGACAAACAGGTCGATAGTGGTAAACAGCTCTCACACGCCATCACTAATCCTGCTTTAGGTTTGCGTGCTATCCGACTTTGTTTAAATGATCTGTCACTGTTTATTCCTCAATTACGCGCAATACTTCGTGTTTCGGCTCTCGGACCAATAAAAATGATGATCCCCATGCTCTCCAACATGAATGAGCTACAACAAGTATTGCATTTAATTAAAAGTACACAAATTGCCTTACAAAAAGAAGCCATTGAATATGATCCCGACATGCCAATCGGTGGCATGATCGAAGTCCCTGCAGCAGCCATCTGTGCTGAAATGTTTGCCTCTGAACTAGATTTTTTGTCCATTGGTACCAATGATCTCATCCAATACACCCTTGCGATTGACAGAATTGATGATGAGGTTAATTATTTGTACGATCCGTTACATCCTGCTGTTTTAAAGCTGATAGCCCAAACAATCACTGCCGGTCGACAGGCCGGTATCCCGGTGGCAATGTGTGGCGAAATGGCTGGCGACCCACGTTATACTAAATTACTGCTTGGTCTAGGCTTACAGGAATTTAGTATGCACCCTAATTCTCATCCGCCTATTAAACAGATCATTCCACTATGTAATAGCAGGAAACTGATCAAGCAAGTGAAGCGTTTACTCAAAAACAACAATCACAAGGATTTTATAAAGCAAATTGAAAAACTTATCAGCTAATCCCTAGCAATAAATTATTTTTATTTTATCGTCACTGCCTGTTACACTTATAGTCTACTCAAGCCCGAAATCTGGAAAAATGCGGCCTCATCATGGTAAATGCAACAGAACAAGAAAAAGATTTACTCCATACCATTGCTGAATGCATTGAAAATAATGATTGTCAAAAAATAGACCAACTTCTCGAAGATCTCCATCCGGCCGAAATTGCACATGTTATTGAAACCCTTTCAGGCAAAGAACGTGAGAAAATATGGGAACACGTTCCAGCAGAATACGAAGGCGAAGTACTGGTTAACCTTAATGAAACGGTACGTAGCTATTTTATTAAAACAATGGAGCCCTCCGCCTTACTCGCGGCAACAGAATCACTAGAAACCGACGACCTTGCCGATATTTTATCGGAAATTCCTCAAGCGGTTAGTCAGGAACTACTCCTGAGCATGGAGCAACAAGACCGCGAACGTCTTAAATCTGTTCTATCGTATGCCGATGATACGGCTGGTGGTTTAATGGATTTAAACACCATTATTATTCGTGCGGATACTTCACTTGAAGTCGTACTGCGTTACTTGCGTTTTAAAGGTGAATTACCAGAAGGTACCGATACTCTTTATGTTGTTAACCGGGAAAACAAATACCTTGGCCTATTGCCACTCACAACATTACTAACGAGTGACCCAAATCTATTCGTCGCCGACACCATGGATGCTGGAATTGAAGCCATCAATGCCACTACATCCGTGCGTGAAGTTGTCAATATATTTGAACACCGCGATCTAATTACTGCACCTGTTATTGATGACAACAACCGACTGTTGGGTCGAATTACCATTGATGATGTTGTTGATGAAATACGAGATGAAGCTGAACACTCGGTCATGAGTATGGCAGGCTTAAATGAAGAAGATGACATGTTTGCGCCCGCACTGGTCAGTACAAAACGTCGAACAATCTGGCTTGGTGTTAATTTACTCACTGCTTTGTTTGCTTCTATCGTCATTGGTCAATTTGAAGCGACTATTCAAAAATTGATTGCCTTAGCGGTTTTAATGCCCATTGTTGCCAGCATGGGCGGTATTGCAGGTAGCCAAACACTGACACTCGTTATACGTGGTATGGCATTAGGCCGTATCGGTAAATCAAATGCTAGGCGGCTCCTAAAAAAGGAACTCTGGATTGGTATTTTTAATGGCCTCATTTGGGCTTTTATTATAGCCCTTGTTGCAGGAGCTTGGTTCCACAGCTTGCAAATCAGTTATATTATTGGCGGTGCGATTATTATTAATTTATTCGTTGCAGCATTAGCCGGTGCAAGTATTCCATTAATCCTTACCCGACTGAGTATTGATCCTGCACTGGCTGGTACGGTAATCCTGACAACCGTAACCGATGTTATTGGTTTCCTGGCTTTCCTTGGTCTAGCAACGTTAGTTATTTCATAACGAGATTTTCATGGTAAAAAAGACACCCTCACAAAAAATAAAATCTAATCAAGATATGGATATTGATCACGACGATGAGGTAATCAGTAAATCACAATTAAAGCGTGAAGCCCACGCATTAACTGACCTTGGTTCCAAATTACTCACCTTATCAGCTGAAAAACTCAACAATTTTGACTTACCTTCAAATTTACTCGATGCTATCAAAGCGGCAAAAAATATTAAAAAACATGGTGCTTTAAAGAGACAAAAACTTTATATAGGCAAACTGTTACGTGGGCTGGATGCAAAGCCCATTGAAGCTCAATATGAAATGCTTCAAAGTCCGCATAAAGAAGATGTAAAACAATTTCATGATATAGAAAAATGGCGCGATTCTATTATTGAAGACTTAGATAGTATCAATAAATTTCTTGCTCAATTTCCAATGGCACAACGACAAGCATTAATAAAAATGCAGCGCGATTCCGGCAACACCAATAGCCAGATATCAACACGCGCAAAACGCAAGTTATTTCTTTATATTAAAGAATTTGTATTAAGTCATGAAGACCATTCTTCTCAGGATGACTTTCTATAACATTCCAGTTTACGATGTTCTAACACTGGAAATTGTTTGCGCGTTAAATTAATTTTATCCTGATCCAAATTAGCAATAACAAAACCGGAACCTCGCGCCAATCTATCTTGAACTTCACCCCATGGATCCACAATCATACTATCGCCGTGAGTTTCGCGGCCATTGGCATGATAACCACCTTGTGCTGAAGCAACAACATAACTTAAATTCTCAATCGCACGTGCGCGCACTAATGACTCCCAGTGAGCTTTACCGGTAATCGCTGTAAAAGCCGCTGGCAATACAATAAGATCAATCTCTTTATCAACCATACGACGAAACATTTCTGGAAAACGTAAGTCATAACAAACAGCAAAACCCATACGCCCAAAAGGTGTATCCTGTACAATAATTTCATTGCCTGCTTCTATCACTTCAGATTCAAAATAATTTTCACCGTCATCCAACGTCACGTCAAATAAATGAATTTTGTCATAACGTATTACTATTTCTCCATCAGGATTAATCAATAAACATGCAGCCCGGACATGTTGCTTATCGTCACTTGCGATTGGAATAGTGCCTGCAACAATCCATACTTTATGTTTAATGCACATTTTTCTTATGAAGTCCTGAATAGGCCCTTCCCCTTGCTGCTCTTTTACTTTTAACATATCAGCTTGAGCCATCCCCATGATAGCAAAATTTTCAGGCAAGACAACAAGGTCAGCACCCGCGTCAACTGCATAACTTATCCAACGACCTGCCTCATTTAAGTTGGATGAGACATTGGGGCCCGAAGCCATTTGAATTGCAGCAATACGTTTCATTCTTTTTTCCTACTACGTTTAGTTTAAGATTTTATTGACGCTCAGTTCGATTTCTTGTGCATTAAGGCTCCCAGCTTGAAGCTCAATATTAACTGATGCCAAACCTAAAGACACCAACCAGCCTTTTAATTCAGATGCCCACAACATTCCTACTTCACCACCCGGATAACGAATAAGAAGTGAATATTTTTTATTTTTTGATACTTCATTCATCACTTGATAGATAGCAGGCATTGCCAGAATCGTTTCAGCCGTTCTTGGTACCGACCACTGCTGCTGCGTTAAAATGAAATAAGCGGGGTTATCTTTTACTGCTGCCATGGTCAAACCAAGATGTGATACCATAAATAACAATATCAGCAATCTATACCCTTTTATTTTATGTATCATCATCACTGTCATCAACCACAGGTTTATTCTTTGGTTTATTTTTACTTTTCTTGTCGTCGTTCTTATCAATTCGTTTCATTATCGGTTTTTTCCAAGTCCCTGTTAGGTGATAAATACGTTTTGACGATTCATCGATCCCCGAACCAAATAATTTTTTAAAGAAGTATACAATAGCTCCAACTTGTGGTCCAAAAATAGCTCCACTGGTTAAAGGAAGTGGTCCACTCACATTCGGTATAACGGTTATATAATCATCAAAGTCTCTTGCAACCAGTCCCGTGCGTCCGGTTACAAGAATATAAGCCGCAGGACCAGTAATACTCAAATCATGGGTAAAGGCATCGCCATCCTTAATATCATAATTACCCACTATTTGGTCAAAATTAAAACCACTCTTAAACGCATCACCACTAAAAATCATTCCCGGTAAAGATTCAATACTTAATAAACCCAGTAGTCGCCCTGCACCGGGATCCACTTTAGTAAAAATACCATCAGTAATATTCATGGTAACAACACCATTTAGTGTCCCCCAATCAAATTTTCCAAAACCACCATTCCAGTTAAAATCACCAGAAAAATCTGCCTTGCCATTTTCAATAATCGAATTAAATCCTAGGCTTGTTAATAACCCACCATAATTCTTCGACTTTACAGACATAGTCACTTCGGTTGATTTTTTATGTGGGCGGTAATGCCAATATGCCTTTCCTTCAACATCAACATGTGGCGATGTAATGGTAAACTTATCCAGACTTAAGCCACCAGCATCGTTGCTTGTTTTAAAATAAGCTTTACCGTATTGATAGGTATCATATTCAAGTTGCCCTATTTTACCTTCAAAGGTTGGTAATAGACGTGGATCGGAAGGCTTTCCCGGTTTCTGATTTTTTGCTTTTACAAGATGTAAAATATCCATATCAACTTTTACCGGTATACCAAAAAAACTTTTTTTGCCTGGCTGGCTAGTTGAAGCAAGAACATCCAACCAATCACCAAGTGAAAAATTCCACAAACTTCCAGTTAACAATAATATATTATCTTTAGGTATTTTTGCCGTTTCAGTTTTAAAACGAAATTCCCCTCGCTGTAATCTGGCACTACTGTCACTTAAATCAATATCCATTGCATAAGACATTGCCTCACCATAAATAAGATGTACAAACATATTATGCTTTGAAGCATTTTCAATCGTCAAATAAGTAGGTATAGATTTTTTTGCTAGCTTATTCATGGGTGTTGGCAAAGTAATGGCAATACCATTCATATTCGTTGTCACCTGAAAGAGAGCATTTTTTACAACACCATTTTGTTTATGCGGTAGCGTAAAAACACCTTGCCAATCCGTGCGTCCTTTCACTTTATCGTAACCTGGTATTTCAAAATTTTTCATTATTTTACTTACATCTACATTTCCTTGCATCACAAGTCGAATAGGATGGCCACCAAATTCATGCTGAGTAAAAATATTAACTATCGACTTCCCACCCATGATATTGGCTTTAACATCTGTTGCAGTTGCAGAGTTTTCAGTTAAATCAACTTCACCTGTTATATCCTTTGCATAAATTTTATTATTAAATGTTGTTGTATTTACCCCTAATAAAAATGCCTTTACTTTTAGACTTAGCGGGTATCGTTGCTCTACTTTGTCAGACAAAGGAAGCGCCATCACTACGTCAAGATTAGTTTTTCCTGAAAATGTAGATTTCTTAACAAAATTACGGGTATCCGTTAAGAAAGTTGTAGAAGAATATTGGGCAATATCATCTAAATTACTTTTTACCTGCCCCGTTACTTTAAGTAACGGTTTTGAATAATCATCAAGACTAACTTGAAAATTATCAGCATAGCTATTTAATAATTCAGCATGTTTAACATCAAGTTTGATACCCAGCCCCGTAAAGGTGGCATCAAGCTTACCTTGCCGTAAATGAGGCCAGCCAGTTTTATAATCGACCTCCACATCTTTAGCTGAAAAATATCCTTCAAAAACACCCTGATGATCTCTATATGGAAACTCATCCATCCGGCCATGTAAAATGATACCGCCTTTTTCAATGTTACCACTAACAAATGCTTTACCCATCCATTTTTTAAAATCGCCTTCCATTATTGCTGTTGGTAAATATTTATATATCGCATTGGCCTTAGCTCGTTCAATATTCGACTGTAAATCAATATAGGGTGAGACATCCCCATTGGGTATATTCAGGCTAAAACTTGCTTCAACTGAAACATCTGCATTATCTGCCCTAATTTTATCACTAGAAAAATCCCAACCAGCTTTGGTTTTAACCCATTCTATATTTCCAACAAGATTATCGATACTGATAGGTATTGGTAAAATTTCTTTATAGTCAAGTTCAGCATTTTTAGTATTAATAGCCAATAAACCTGATTCCTGATTACTAAAGAATTCACCCGAAACACCTTTAAGACCGGGAATCTTTTCAGTTTTATTCAGAGAAAGATTATTAACTTTGGCAGAAACAAAATATTTCTTCATTTTATTTTTTTGGGTAACTAGCTGATAGTTAATATCTCGAAGTTCACCAGAAGGCAATGCCTTTCGTAAATATTTAAAGACAACATCATCAATGTAACCACTTTTTAATAGCAAATCACGAATGTCTTCAACTCGACAATATTTAATGTCTGTTTCAATTGTCTCAGTTTTTGTTTTATCAACATACTTTCGTGCAATATTAACTTTTGTTTCAGGCCATACACCTTTTTCTGAAATGAATTTTAATTTATCAATGGATAAATTCCAATTGTTACGCTGTTTTTCCCATTTCACTAACCCACCTAATAGTTTTACTTTTGCAATCGCATCGGTTTTTAGACGTTTTAGAACAATATTATGCGCTGTCACATTTGCTGAAATTTCATTCAGTTCACCAGCAACCCACTCTCCCCAAAGCTCAAAATTCAACTGTCCCTGTTCGACCATAACATCCATGATAACCGGTTTAAAACCCCATTTATTGGTATTAATGTTTTCTCCGTTTGCGTAGAATTTACCAACCCATTTAATGGGATCCAACATATCACCATAAACATCTAGAGCCAGTTTCAATTTTTTAGGTTTATTATTACCTTTTTGGGATAAAATAAATTCCCCATTAAATTGATGCCGGTTACGATTATTTTTAAGCTGAAGTGTTACATCTTTAAAGTATGCCGGTTTTGTTAAACGTTTCTTGTCATGCCAAATAATACTGCTATTCTGGATGATTAAACTGCTTCGATTAAACAACCATTCCGATAATTCATTATTAGTAGACGGATCCTGTTCCGAGAATGCACCACCAATATCTGCAACATCTACATTCTGGATTAGGATTTTGCCATCTTTTTTTCTGGTTATAGCAAGTTCAACACCATCAATGGTATAGATACTGGGAATAATTTTGGCTTTTCTAATTGAACGCCATACTGAAAAACCAATTTTAATTTTTGATATTTTTAGTATCACCCGTTCACTTTTACTGCTCAGCAATTTCACATCATGAAACACAACAACGGGGGTAATACCTGACATAAAGGCATCTAGATCACCAATTTTTACGGGATGTTCAAGCACTTTACCCAGTTGAGCTTCAACATACGAACGATACCCCTGTACATCAGGTAAAAATATACGTGCAGCCGAAAGCCCTATTGCAATTAATATTATTGTTGCAATAATGATATAAAGAAAACAGTTTCTAATTTTATTAAACATTAAACCCTAATGGCAGATATTACTGTTGTTTATCAATAAGTCGTAGCGGTATGTCCATCACATGGGGACAACATCAAATTGTTCTTGTGAATATTCTGCTTCAACCTGAAAACGAATCGACTTACCAATAAATTCTTCCAACTCTGCAACACCACTTGATTCATCATCCAGTAGATTATCAACAACAGCCTCAGCGGCTAGTACTAAATAATTTTTTGCATCAAACTGACGAGACTCACGCAGGATTTCACGAAAAATTTCATAGCTCACGGTTTCAACTGTCATAATTGAGCCACGCCCCTGACAAGTCGGACAGGTCTCGCATAAAACATGTTCCAAGCTTTCACGGGTTCGTTTGCGCGTCATTTGCACAAGTCCCAGAGATGAAATTTCACTAATATTCGTTTTTTCAGGATCTTTTGTAAGCATTTTTTCAAGACCACGAAGAACCTGCCGTTTATGTTCTTCATCCACCATGTCGATAAAGTCGATAATAATAATACCACCCAGATTTCTAAGTCTAACTTGGCGACAAATAGCTTGCGTTGCTTCCAGATTTGTTTTGAAAATTGTTTCTTCAAGATTACGATGCCCCACAAAAGCACCGGTATTCACATCAACGGTTGTCATTGCTTCAGTTTGATCAATAATTAAATAACCACCTGACTTTAACTGCACTTTGGGTTCAAGTGACTTTCGGATTTCATCATCGACACCGTATAAATCAAAAATAGGACGTTCACCAGGATAATATTCAATACAATTAACAACTTCAGGAATAAATTTTCTAGAAAATTTTTCAACACGTTTAAATGTTTCGCGTGAGTCTATACGTATTTTTTGTATGTCGGTTCCGCCTAAATCACGCATAGTGCGCATCACTAAAGGTAAATCTTCGTGCAATAAGTTAACTATTTTTTTAGTTAATGTTTGGGTCGATTTTACCTTTACCGCAGCCCACAGTTTTTCCAAAAAGGCAATGTCCTTGCAAATATTTTCTTCACTGATACCGTCTGCAACGGTTCGAACAATATACCCATTTTTATATTCAGAGTGTTCGGTATTATGTTTATTAATAATATCTTTTAAGCGTTGACGTTCTTCGTCTGCTTCAATCTTTTGTGATATACCAATATGCTCGGTATTAGAAATAAGAACTAAATACCGTGATGGAATTGAAATATTGGTTGTTAAGCGGGCACCTTTTGTACCAATGGGATCTTTAACAACCTGTACAATCACCTGTTGCCCTTCTGCAAGTAAATCTGCAATATCAGCAACGCCATCGGTCTGTTTATCATCCGTATTATTTTTAATCAATCGTTGAAAATTATCCGCAATATCGGAGGCATGTAAAAAGGCCGTTCGCTCTAAACCAATATCAATAAACGCAGCTTGCATTCCGGGCAAAACCCGCGAAACTTTACCACTGTATATATTCCCAACTAAACCGCGACGCCTCGCGCGCTCAATATGCACTTCCTGTAACATGCCATTTTCGACATAAGCTATCCGTGTTTCCTGCGGGGTCACATTAATTAATAATTCTTCACTCATTTAGACTGCTTCTTTTATATTTCACTCGGGCAACAACTCTAGGCCCGACTGTGCTAATAAACTGGCCGTTTCATATAAAGGTAAACCCATTACCCCTGAATAACTGCCGTGTAAGTTTTCAATAAATAGTGCGGCTTTGCCTTGTACTGCATAGCTTCCCGCCTTGTCATTACCTTCATTCGTTGCGATATAACGCCTTATTTCTGATTGGCTCAATTGCTTAAATGTTACCAAAGTACGTGAAGTTGCCGTTAAAATACGCGATCCATAGACAACAACCCCACTATAGACTTCATGCGTTTTTGCCGAAAGCTGACTAAGCATTGCTTCTGCATGTTCGGCAGATTCAGGTTTACCCAGTATTTGACCGTCACAAATGACCGCCGTATCGGCACCTATTACTAATCCTATTGTGGCGCGTTTTTTCGTTGATTGCCAATTACTTAAGGTAATTTTATCTGCTTCTAAAGCACTTATTTCAAATTGCTGAACGCCTGCCTGTGCTTTGTCAACCGCGACACGTTGCACATAATCAGCCGGAGCTTCATTCGGGTGTATTTCTTCGGGAACCAGAACATTAAGGACTTCAAATCGGACACCGATTTGTGTCAATAATTCACGACGTCGCGGCGATTGAGAGGCAAGATAAACCGGGAGGTTCATGCTAATGTTATCCTCACGATGACTTATGGTAAGGATGATTTTTAATAATCATTAAAGCACGGTAAAGTTGTTCGGCCAGAACAATTCGAACCAGAGGATGCGGTAAGGTTAAATTGGATAGAGACCAGTGTTCCTGTGCTTGTTCTAAACAGCTTGCTGTCATACCGTCTGGCCCACCAACCAACAAGGCAACGTCTTTACCCGATTGCATCCAGTCCTGCATTTTTTCTGACAAAACTTCAGTCGACCAGTTCTTTCCAGTGACTTCCAGTGCAATCACCCGTGCATTATTGGGAATAGCAGCAATAATACTTTTTTCTTCCTGCTGCATGGCTTGTTTTATATTTTTAGATTTAGCCCGCTGACCTAGAGGTAATTCGACAAACTTCACCTGACACTCTTTCGGCATACGCCGCAGGTATTCACCAACACCCTGAGTCACCCATGCGGGCATTTTGGTTCCAATGGCAAGAATATGGATAATCATTTTTTAACCGCAACGAACATGAACGAGACCATGAAGAATCAAAACTGTACTTGAGTTGATTAAAAACAAATTCAAATACATTGTCTCCGTTGTGGTTAAAATCATTTAAAACACAGACTTATTCAGAAACTGCCTCAGGACTGTCTTCGTCCCAAAGTTTTTCTAAATTATAAAAATCACGAATATCGGGGGTCATAATATGCACAACAACATCACCCAGATCGATCAAAATCCAGTCAGCAGCTTGCTCACCTTCAACACCAATCGGTCGCACACCCTTTTCTTTTGTTACTTTTAAAACATTATTCGATAATGATTTAACCTGTCGAGTGGTGTTGCCAGTCGCAATCACCATAATATCAGTTACGCTGGAACGCCCGGTAACATCCAGAATTCTAACGTCGATGGCCTTAATGTCTTCCAATGCATTAACGGCTAAATCACAAAGTTGTTTACTATTCATATTTAAAACTAACCTGTATATATTTTCAGCTGTTGAATAACATTATTCACAGCCGGTGGAACGAATTCTTCAATGGACTCTGCTTGTTTAACTCTTTGGCGTATATCCGTTGCAGAAATATTAAGTTGTGTCACTGATAGAAAAAAAATAGCGCCTTTCTCTTTTTTAACAAAGGCTTTAACTGAATCGACCTGTCGCTGTTTAACCGCATTCATTAAATCAACCGGTAACTGTTTTAAATTTAACTCAAACCCCGGCCGATAAGTCACGGCACAATTTGCTAATTCAAAAATCTGTTGCCATCGATACCACTGGCTTAAACCCAAAAAAGCGTCCATCCCAATGATTAAACAAAGTGACTTTCCCGTTAGATCATGCTGAAGACTTTGCAGGGTATCCACCATATAGGAGATACCTTGACGATTTAATTCACGTTTATCAATCACACAATGTTCATATTCATCAATAGCTGCATATAACATAGCCAGTCGCTGCTCGACAGTGGCAATGGGTGCGGCGCGGTGTGCAGGAATAGAACACGGTATAAAACGAAGTTCTTCTAAACCCAAGCTTTGCTTAACATCTAACGCGGGTTTGATATGGCCAAAATGAACCGGGTCAAAAGTACCCCCAAAAATACCTATCATTTTCGAATATGGCCATCACCTAATACAATGTATTTTTGTGACGTTAAACCTTCAAGCCCCACCGGACCTCGCACATGAATTTTGTCCGTACTGATCCCGATTTCGGCACCCAGACCATACTCAAAACCATCTGCAAAACGGGTCGAGGTATTCACCATGACCGAACTGGAATCCACCTCGGCCAGAAAACGTCGTGCATGGGTATAATCTTCTGTCACAATCGATTCTGTATGCCCTGAACTATGTTGGTGGCAATGTTCAATCGCTTCATCCATTCCGTTCACAATTCGAATAGAAAGAATCGGGGCAAGATATTCTTCATCCCAATCGGCTTCGGTTGCAGCTATCGCATTGGACAATATCTTTTGTGTTGCTGCACAGCCGCGTAATTCAACACCTTCATCGGTATACATTTTACCGAGTACAGGTAAAACGGTTTCGGCAATAGCAACATCCACCAATAAAGTTTCCATCGTATTGCAAGTACCGTAACGTTGCGTTTTGGAATTAAAGGCCACGGCAAGGGCTTTGTCCATATCCGCTTTGCCATCAATATAAACATGGCATACGCCGTGTAAGTGCTTAATAACCGGTACGGTCGCTTCGGCGCTGACCCGCTTGATTAAACCTTTACCACCGCGAGGCACAATCACATCCACATACTTTGGCATGGTAATCAGTTTACCCACCGCTTCACGGTCGGTTGTTTCAATCACCTGCACGCAATCAACACTCAATCCCGCTTCGGTTAAACCGGCCTGAATACATTTTGCAATGGCCTGATTGGAATATGCGGCTTCTGACCCACCTCTTAAAATAGCCGCATTACCTGATTTTAAACAAAGTGCTGCTGCATCAGCAGTCACATTAGGACGCGATTCGTAAATAATGCCGATAACCCCTAAAGGCACGCGCATTTTACCCACTTGAATACCGGATTCGCGGTAACTTAAATCCGTAATTTCACCCACGGGATCAGCCAAAGCGGCAATTTGACGAATACCATCTGCCATCCCGCTAATGCGTTCAGGATTCAACGCCAAACGATCAAGCAGGGCTTCATCCAGACCATTCGCTTTACCGGCCTCTAAATCTGTCTTATTCGCAGCCAATAGTGCATCCTGCTTAGATTCAATTGCATTGGCTATTGCCAGCAAGGCTTTATTTTTGGTACCACTGGCCGTACCCGCCAACTTGCGTGATGCAGCTCTCGCCTGTTCACCAAGTTGTTGCATATATGTTTGAATGTTCACTTTCGCGTCCATGGGTTAAACCTGTCTATAATGTAAAAAGAGGAAGTGCTTGTGTGTTCGCTAAAATTTAGTACGAATACGCTGCTTGCTTGGGTCGTTGTGCAGGCATTAAGGGACTTCCCGCTATCTTAAGTACTAATTGTATCAACTCATGCCAGATATTTCCTGTTTTGATCCCCTTATTCAGCTTATCTAACTCACTTAATTGCCATAAAAATAGTTCCCACTGGCGCGCTTTATGCCGGGATAAGGCAGATTTGATACAACTTTGGCGTTTTTGCCAAACATGAAAGGACTGAATCACTCGCTCAAGGGATTGCTCATTCATCGCTAACGACATGGATACCAGACTACGAATTTCGCGCGTTAAGGCCCAAACAATAATAACCGGCTCAATGCCTTCGCTTCGTAAACCATCCAGAACTTTTACCGAGTGACTCGCCTCACCGTTTAAACAGGTATCGACCAGTTGAAAAACATTATAACGGGCGCTATCAGCAACCAGCTCGCGCACCGCTTCATTGTCCACTTCACCTTCACCATTGAGCAAAAATAATTTTTCCATCGCCTGATCGGCAGCCAATAAATTACCTTCCACTCGGTCACATAAAAGTTCCAGTGCATCGGGCGTTGGCTTCATTTTTAAAACAGCCATACGTTGTGTTATCCAACGGGGTAACTGAGCCTTATCAATTGGCCAGATCTGAATACATGCACCTTTGGCATCAATTGCCTTAAACCATTTTGATTTTTGTTGCTGTTTTTCGAGCTTACCGCTCACGATTAACAACATAACATCATCAGGACATTGCTCCATAAAAGAAACAATAGCCTTACTACCCTTATCTCCCGGCTTTGTTTGTGGCATCCGCAATTCAATTAAACGTTTATCACCAAACAATGACATACTTTGGCTTTCTGCTAGCAATAAACCCCAGTCAAATTTGCTATCAACATCCAGTACCACTCGTTCAGTAAAACCCTTTTCGATTGCAACCTGTCTTATAGCTTTTACCGCTTCATCTTTTTGTAAGGGTTCATCACCTGCCACATAATAAACATTCAAACAACTTTGCCCAAGATGACTGGAGAGTTGTTGTAATGAAATATTCATTACTTTTGTTTAACCGTTGTATCAGTAATTTTAGACCCGCTTTGATCTTTCAATGGCTCAGACTTTTTGATCTCAGATGAATTTAACTCAGCAATTTGTTTTAATTTAATACCAATACGGCGCATAGCCTGCCGAACGGCAAGGGATATCATCTGTAATTTAATATTGGCGACTTCATCACTCTTGGCCAAGGCTTTGGTGGGATCATAAATATAATTACGGTTTAAATTGATTGCCCATGGAGCAACTAATAATTTCCCATTTGGATCCAGTACACGCATTGAGAAGGTATAGGTTAATTCATATTCATTAGCCGCACCGGAGGCATCAACAGACAAAACTCGACGGGTAAAATTATTTCGAAGAACAACAAAATGTACCGTATCAACATCTGCACTTATTTGTACTTTTGCACCTGATAATTCAAGTTGTTGCTTAACCGCTAGCCCCGCATTACTGTATTGAGCGACCCCATCAATTACCGCAAACTTGACGGTACTCGGTAATTCACTTGCACCTCGCAAATGAAACCCACATGCCTCCAATAAGCCAACAAGCAATATCAATAGTATTATTCGACGCAACATAAAGCTTCCTTCTTATTATTTAACAACAATATTAACTAGGCGTTTAGGTACCACGATAACCTTCACTACATTCATACCATCAATAAAACGACAGACATTGTCATCTTTAAAAGCCTGCGCTTCAATATCCTGTTTTGACGCTTCACTTGATACCATTATTTTAGCGCGTAACTTACCATTAACCTGAATAATCATCTGGATTTCATCTTGTACCAGTGCATCAGCATCGTATTGTGGCCAGGTATGATTAACAATATTCTCATCATGTCCTAATGCCTGCCAGAGTTCATGCGTTACATGCGGAATAATTGGTGATAATACTAATACCATTAGCTCCAGACTTTCCTGCATAACCGCAAAACCTTGTTCAGAGTTATCATTAAACCGAGTGACACTGTTCATTAATTCCATAACCGCAGCAATAGCCGTGTTAAAGGTATAACGTCGCCCAATATCGTCGGTGACTTTGGCCACGGCTTTATGTACTTTCATTCGAAGTTCGCGCTGCTCGCTACTCAGTGTATCGAGATTCAAACCAACAAGAGTATTGGATTGTACTTGATGACAGTGTTTGACTACCACATTCCATATACGCTTAATAAAACGATAGGCACCCTCCACTCCAGCATCCGACCATTCCAACGATTGTTCGGGAGGCGCAGCAAACATCATAAATAAACGTGCCGTATCAGCACCGTATTTTTCAATAAGCGATTGAGGATCAACCGTATTGCCTTTGGATTTAGACATTTTACTGCCATCTTTTAAGACCATTCCCTGAGTTAAAAGATTCTCAAATGGCTCATCATTTTTAATCAAACCGGCATCACGCATTAATTTATTAAAGAAGCGTGCATACAATAAATGTAAAATTGCGTGTTCAATCCCGCCCACATATTGATCCACTGGCAACCAATAGTTAGCTCGCTCATCCACCATCGCAGTGTCCGAATCGGCTGAACAATAGCGTGCGTAATACCATGAGGATTCCATAAAAGTATCAAAAGTATCGGTTTCGCGTATTGCCGCTCCACCACATTTAGGGCAGCTGGTTTCATAAAACTCAGGCATTTTTTTGATGGGCGAACCTACGCCTTCAAAAACAACATCTTCAGGTAGCACAACAGGTAAATCTTTATCGGGTACCGGCACTGCGCCACACTGGTTACAATTGATAATAGGGATCGGTGCACCCCAGTAACGTTGTCGTGAAACACCCCAGTCACGTAAACGGTAGGTGGTACGAATCTGACCTTGATTATTTTCTTTTAAGTAGTCTGCAATTTGTCTAAAGGCATTCTCTGAACTTAAACCATTAAAGTTTGCCGAGTTGATCAGCACTCCTTTTTCGGTAAAGGCTTGTTCGTTTAAATTAATATCAACATTATCATCTGTAATCACTTGCTGGATAGGCAAACCATATTTAGTTGCAAATTCCCAGTCACGTTGGTCATGTGCCGGTACCGACATTACCGCCCCTTCGCCATAACCTATCAGTACAAAGTTTGCGATAAAGACGGGTACTTGTTGACCGGTTATCGGATGCACGGCCTTAAAGCCGGTATCGATACCCAGTTTTTCTTGTTTTTCAACAGCCGCTTCGGCCGTTCCAACAGCAATACATTGCTGAACAAAATCCGCCACATTAGCGTATTGTTCCGCAGCAAGTTTTGCCAATTCATGTTCTGCCGCAACCGCTAAATAAGTAACGCCCATTAGGGTATCGGGGCGGGTAGTAAAAACTTTGACCGTTTTATCTTGCTCTGTAATTTTAAAACTGATCTCGACTCCTTCTGAACGACCAATCCAATTCTTCTGCATGGTGCGCACTTGCTCTGGCCAACCATCCAATGAGTCCAGTTCAGTTAATAATTCTTCAGCATAGTCGGTTATTTTAAAAAACCATTGAGGAATTTCTTTACGCACCACTTCGGTATCACAACGCCAACATTTGCCATCAATCACTTGCTCATTCGCTAGCACAGTGACATCGTTCGGACACCAGTTTACTGCGGCGGTTTTTTTATAAACCAGTCCTTTCTCATACAAACGGGTAAACAACCATTGTTCCCAACGATAATAATCGGCATTGCAGGTCGCCAGTTCACGATCCCAGTCATAGGCTAAACCGAGTTGCTTAAGCTGGTCACGCATATAGTCAATATTGTCACGCGTCCAGCTTGCCGGTGGTACATTATTTTTTAGTGCCGCATTTTCCGCCGGTAAACCAAATGCATCCCAACCCATCGGTTGCATCACATTTTTACCTTGCATCCGTTGGTAACGGCTGATCACATCACCAATGGTGTAATTACGCACATGCCCCATATGCAAGCGGCCACTGGGATAAGGAAACATAGACAAGCAATAAAATTTTTCCTTGCTTTTATCTTCAACTGCTTTAAAAGTTTGATTACGATCCCAATAATCCTGTGCGGATTTTTCTATAATCTGATGTTGATATTCTTCGTTAATTTGTTTTGACGACATGGGTTTAGTTAGCCTACTACGTTGTTATTTTTACAATATGATCTTTGTGGGATATTTTACGCATTATCGGTTTACTCGTCAGGTATTTTTGGTTTTATTCGCGTAAATAACAGCCCCAAATAACAATAAAAAAGAAAAACTGATAACCGGCCAATTGCCCCATCGAACATACGGTGTGGCACCAGTGCGTGGATGCACCGAATAGGTAAGAACATAAGGCTTAAATTGAGGCGATTGTGCCAGTATTTTACCATGGTGATCAATCACCGCAGAAATGCCATTGGTGGTGGCTCGCACTAACATGCGCCCGGTTTCAAGCGCTCGCATTTGTTCTATTTGTAAGTGCTGATGCGGCGCAAACGAATCACCATACCATGCATTATTACTACCGTTCAGTAATAAGGTCGCTTCGGGCAGTTGGCGAATCAACTCCTCTCCAAAAGAATCTTCATAACAAATTGACGTTGCTAACGGTTCGCCACGCATTTTTAATAATGGCTGATCTGGCTTACCTTGGCTAAAACCTGACATCGGCAGGTCAAAAAAATGAACCAACCCGCGAAGTAGATCAGCAAACGGAATATATTCACCAAAAGGCACCAAATGCACTTTATTAAAAACGCCTGAATAAGTGTTCATATTTTTATCTGTCGCAGAAAAACTCATCATACTCGAATAGTAATGTTTATTATCTTTATCCCTAAAAGGTAAACCAACAATTAAATCGGTATCGGTTTGTTTTGCTTCTTTGGCCAGAGGAAGTAAATAATTTTCATCCAGCTGATGATAAAAAATAGTCATCGCATTCTCTGGCCAGATAACCACATCACTATCCCAATGTTGTCGGGATAAATTGGCATAAATATCCATACGTAACTTTATTTTATCTGCATCCCATTTTGTTATTTGTTCCGCATTACCTTGAATAATGCTGACTTTAATGGATTTATTTTTTTGTACCGTCCATTCAATTTTCGACAAACCAAAACCAAGTAGTAAAACAAGCGCAATACTGACAACCGCATAAACACGCCCAGCTTTAGCTATTGAACATAAAGCAAAAAAGATCAGCGAGGTCATAAAAATAACCATGAATGACACGCCATAAACACCCAACACAGGGGCATAACCGGACAACGGCAACATAGGGAAGGCGTATCCAAGATGCAACCATGGCATCCCGGTAAAGAACCACCCTCGTAGCCATTCAAACAATACCCATAGAACCGGGAAAATAATAAGTGCTTGCTGTACAAAGGAAATCTGGAATTTCTTATTTAATATTGCACCCAGCCAACCTTGCAAGGCAATAAATAATGCAAGGTAGGCCGAAAATAACACCAGCAAAATAACTGCAACCCATGCGGGTGTTTCACCAAAAACATGGATCGCAATATATACCCACCACAACCCGAACATAAAAAAGCCAAAACCAAATGAAAAACCTAACTTAAAAGCCTGCCACGGAGTTTTATTTAACCATAAAAAAAATAAAACAAGGGGTGATAAAAATGCAAACGGAAGTGCATACACAGGAGAAAATGAAAGTGGCAAACACAAGCCTGCCAACAGAGCAATCATAGACTGTTTAGTCAAGCTTAATTGATACATTTTTTTTATAACAAAAGAAACATCCATTATCTGTCGCCCACTCCGCCGTTAAACTATATTTACGTATTAATATCTTCTGATACGGACGAAGTAGTCACTTGTTCCGGAGCATTATCTTTGACAGAATCTTTAGAAACAGGCTCGCTTACACGCGTCACCTCAAGTAAATGAATACGACGGCGACTGGCACGCAATACTTTAAAATTAAAACCATGCTGATGCACTTCTTCACCACGTTTTGGCATATGACCAAGCGCATTAATAACAATACCACCAATTGTATCGACATCATCACTTAAAATTTCACACTTGAAATGTACGTTAAATTCTTCGATAGGCGTTATTGATTTAACAATACTGGTACCATTCGAATGCTCATGAATAAATTTATCTTCTTCAATATCATGTTCATCTTCAATTTCACCAACAATTTGTTCCAGCACATCTTCAATCGTAACTAACCCGGCAATACCCCCATATTCATCAACCACGATAGCCATATGGTTACGATTAGCACGGAACTCATTCAAAAGCACGTTTAGGCGTTTACTCTCAGGGATAAAGACCGCTGGACGTAATATTTCACGCATATTAAACGCATTATTTTTATCATTGTTTATTTGTGTTAATAAATCCTTGGCTAACAATACTCCCACGACTTCATCTTTACTGTCGCCAATAACAGGAAAACGTGAATGTGCCGACTCAATCACCGTAGGCAATATTGTTTTTAAATCGGATTCACGTTCTACAACAACAATTTGTGAGCGTGGAATCATAATATCACGCACTTGCATTTCGGCAACCTGCATCACGCCCTCGATCATTGACAATGAATACTGATCGAGCAGGTTATTTTTTTTCGCTTCCTGCATTACATCTAATAACTGTTCCTGATCGGTTACTTCATTTTGAAATAATTGAGTCACACGTTCAAACCAGCCAGGCTGAGTGATGTCTGTTTGCGTATCTTCATCTGAATTATTAACGGATTCATTCATGAGGGTATTCCATATAAGGGTTGGGGTAACCAAGTTGTGCAAGAATCTTTATTTCCAGTGCTTCCATAATATTGGCGTCATCCATATTGATATGATCATAATTTAATAAATGCAACACGCCGTGTATAATCATATGAGCCCAGTGCTGTTCTGTTTGTTTGTTTTGTTGTTGCGATTCAGCTTCAACAATAAGCGCACAAACAACAATATCACCCAGAATATTCACTTGTTGATGTTGTTTGAAAATGTCAGGCGTATCGAAAGGGAAAGAGAGTACATTCGTCGCTTTATTTTGCTGTCTGTAATCTTTGTTTAATTGTCGACTGTCTTCTTTGTCAATAACACGAATAGAAACTTCATAATCTATTTTCTCCAGTTGTTGATGCTTGACAAGAAAATCAACCGCACTGGATACCCACTGATGAAATAACTGATCGTCGGGCACAGAAACATCCGCATACATACATTGCACGTCGACGGAGCATAAATATTCCGACGGAGGTTCTGATAAAGTATTGTTACTCATTTTCTTTATTAGTCATTTGGTTTTGTTGCGCTGATTTCAGAATTTTTTCTTCATCTTCAGATTCTTGATAGGCCGTTACAATTTGTTGAACCAATGGATGTCGCACAACATCTTTTGCTTTAAAAAAAGTAAAACTAATTTCTTTAACATCGACCAATACATCAATCACATGCCGCAAACCCGAACGTTGTCCATGTGGTAAGTCAACCTGGGTCACATCACCGGTAACAATTACTTTAGAACCAAAACCAATCCGGGTTAGGAACATTTTCATTTGTTCAACCGTGGTATTTTGCGCTTCATCGAGAATAATAAAGGAATCATTTAATGAGCGTCCGCGCATATACGCTAATGGTGCAACTTCAATCACATTGCGCTCAATTAATTTTGCGACGTATTCAAAACCCAACATTTCATATAAGGCATCGTATAACGGGCGTAAATAAGGGTCGATCTTTTGTGCTAAATCCCCCGGTAAAAATCCTAAACGTTCACCACTTTCAACCGCCGGGCGCGTTAAGATAATCCGATCAATTTGCTCTTTTTGCAAAGCGGCAACGGCTGAAGCAACTGCCAGATAAGTTTTACCTGTGCCGGCCGGGCCAACGCCAAAATTAATATCATGTGATTGAATACGCGATAAATAATGTTTTTGGTTCGGACCTCGACCACGTACAACACCATGCTGTGTTTTAATTGCAACATCTTCAACAATTTCTTCGGCTGTTTTTATATACGATTCAACACCCGCCTGCTGCAACAATACATTAATGGAGCTAGGTTCTAATTCAACCTTACCCGATTCAATGTACAGCTCTCGCAATAAGGCTTCGGTGGCCTGAACCGAATCGTTTTCACCAATCACTTTAAAGGTATTACCACGATTATTGATCTCAACACCCAGGCGTTGTTCAATTTGCCGCAAGTGTTCATCAAACTGGCCGCATAAATTCGCCAAACGACGATTATCGGCAGGTTCTAAAGTGATAGAGATTGATTGGATAGTTGTATTCAATGTTGTTTAAAATTTGAATTTATCAAAGTGTACGTACATTCGGTACGCATTAGAGAAAAGACTCGGCTGTTTCAAGCTCCCCTTGGAGAGAATTAGAAAAGGCTTCTGTGATAGTCACGTTTACAAAAGTACCGATTAGGTCATGATTACCTATAAAGTTTACCACACGATTGTTCTCTGTGCGGCCGCTTAACTGAGAATTTTTTGATTTGCCACCCATACTAGCGTCAAAATCCACCGCAACGGCTTTATCCGCATCATAGGCACTTAAATCGAGCTGTTTTTTCTGTTTTGGTGACAAACCCGTAACCAGAATCCGCTGTACTGAGCCCACCATTTTACGGCTTATATTGGCTGACTGCTGGCTTAGGCGTTGCTGTAACAGTGCAAGTCGTTGTTTTTTAAGGTCTAAAGGCACATCATCGTCTAAATCGGCGGCAGGCGTACCGGGACGTTGACTGTAAACAAAACTATAAGAATGGTCGAAATTCATCTCGGCAATAAAGTCCATGGTGTCCTTAAAGTCCTGCTCGGTTTCACCGGGGTAACCAACAATAAAGTCGGATGACATGCTGATATCTGGACGAATTTCACGAAGTCGTCGCACAATATCACGATAGGCGTCGGTGGTATGGCGTCTTTTCATGGACTGTAACAGGGCATTCGAACCGGTTTGAATCGGCAGGTGTAGATGGCTGACTAATTGAGAAATTTCTGCGTAACTTTGTATCAAGCTATCACTCATTTCAAGCGGATGCGAAGTGCTATAGCGGATACGTTCAATACCCTCAATAGCCGCCACATAGTGCATTAATAAGGCTAAATCGGTAGTATCACCGTCATGAGTTTCACCTTCATAGGCATTTACATTCTGCCCCAATAAGGTCACCTCTTTAACCCCACGCGCCGCTAAACTGGCAATTTCAGCCACCACGTCATCAAACGGACGACTAAATTCTTCCCCGCGCGTATATGGCACCACGCAAAAAGTACAGTACTTGCTGCACCCTTCCATAATTGAAACAAAGGCCGTTGCGCCGTCTACACGAGGCATGGGCATATGATCAAATTTTTCAATTTCAGGAAAACTGATATCGATTTGAGATTTTTTTTCTTTTAATGCCTGATCAAACAGTTGAGGTAAACGATGCAGGGTTTGCGGGCCAAAAATTAAGTCCACATAATTAGCACGTTTTAAAATGGCTTCGCCTTCCTGACTGGCCACACATCCCCCCACGCCAATCACAATATCCGGCTGTTTGACCTTTAATTTTCGCCAACGACCAAGCTGCGAAAACACCTTTTCTTGCGCCTTTTCACGTACCGAGCAGGTATTAAGCAGTAACACGTTTGCCTGTGCTTCATCTTGGGTCAATTCCAAATCATGCGAATTTTGCAGAATATCTGCCATTTTACTGGAATCATATTCATTCATGGCACAGCCGAATGTTTTGATAAAGACTTTTTTACGCATGATAATTAAAAACGGAACAGATCATTATTGATAAGGGCGGGCTAAGGTATCACTTCGTTCAACAAGTTTCCAGTTCTGCGCCGATTTTACCCTCTAAAAATCAGAAATGATGGAGAAAACCAGAGCTTTAGCCACCATTCGAGCCAAATTTTGGCTACACTTTAAGATATAAATACGTTATATCAAGGATACGGAATGAAATTTCTAGGCTTATTACTTGGGTTGGTTATTTTTGTCGCTGTACTCTATCAGTCTGTTTTCACACCCGCAGTGAACCACCAAACAACAAAATCAACTCACTCAATAGAACCGTCCGGCCTGCAAACATTGAAACAGGCGCAACAATTACAACAACAACTGAATAATAGAGCCCAAAAGATGGACTATACCGATCGCATAAAACAACAGTAAAACACCATTCACTACAAGGACAATATCAACGCCTAAAGCCTCCCTCTGTAACTTCACACCACACTGAATTTAACCCATGATGCGACAATTTGTCACATTCCTCAAAAAATTTTTAATTGCTAGTATCGCAGCCAATAAAAATATAAATGAGAGATGTGATGTTAAATTTAATAAAGCCCAAAAATACACTACAAATTTTTAGTGGGCTACTTTTAATGCTCGTTTTCAACCTGGCTAATGCCTATGTCGGAATGTGCTGTGGCAAGTGTGGCGGAAACATGCCGATGAATATCCCTGGTGGTGGTATACCCGAAACACATGAATACCGTGTTAAATTCAGCTTGATGCAAATGCACATGGAAGGATTACGTGACGGTACTAATAGCATTGACAGTAACAGCTTGTTAGGCATGCCGGTAATGATGGGCAACCCGACCGGAAAGTTTATGGCCGTGCCAACGTCTATGGATATGAACATGCTCAATATCACATCCGGTTACAGTTTTAGTGATGACTTTTTTGCAGGCATAATGCTGATGTACAAGCAAAACAGCATGGACATGACCTTTAACAGCATGATGCAAACCTCAACAGGGCAAGAAGGTTTCACCATGAAATCCGAAGGCCTCGCCGACACCATGCTGATGGCAAAATACCGCCTGTTTGCCGATGATCCATTAATCCCGACCAATCAGGCTTCATTGCTGTTTGGCTTAAGTATTCCAACCGGTTCAATTAACGAAAGAAATACGCAACACCCTGTCGCCGCCCGACAAAAAGAGTTACAACCCTATGGAATGCAGTTAGGTTCAGGCACCTTTGATCCAACGATTGGTTACCTGTATCAGTCATCACACTCACCTTACTGGTGGGGAATTAATGCGACCTATACCGCCCGCTTGTATGATAATAAACGCAACTACCGCCTGGGCAATGAAACACGCCTTGATTTATATGGCATGTACCAGTTTAAATATAACTGGCTGGCACAAATTCAGTTAAACCTGCATCACCAAGGTAAGATTCGTGGTGAGGCCGATGAAGCGGTCAGTGGCGCATCAGGGCATACCACACAAGGTGATCCCAACTCACCTTATGCCACTCCGTTGTGGGGTACGTCAAACTATGGTGGTACACAAGCCTTTATTACTCTAGGCCTTCAATGGCAACCTGCTCCGTTACATATTGTTGACTTTAATATTGGCTTACCCCTGTACCGTGACTTGAATGGCCCACAACTGGAACAAGACTACCGTGTCATGTTGACCTGGTACATTGAAATGCCAACGAAAAAAAGTATCCGTTATAAATTTAATAATGGCTCAACTAATAGCCAGTTAGGATTTTAAAATGAGAAAGTACTTTGTTATACCCATGATAGGCTTAATACTATTTACTGTATCGTGTAGCGGGTTGTCACCAACTCCCATACCTGCCGCTAATAGTGATGACGGCAAGCTCTATAGCAAACAATGTGGTAGCTGCCATTCGGTACCACACCCAAAACGTTTATCATTCTCTGGATGGAAAAATCTTCTGCCCGTTATGGATACACGAATGCAGGAAAGAGGAATGACCAAATTAAATGAAACAGATAAAAAAATAATTTTACGCTATCTTAAAATGCATTCACAATAACGTTATCCAATTCTGAATATAATGCAGAAATTACTTTTTTATGTTTTTATTTTTTTAAGTTTGTCCGTTATAGCTGAAACGGCTCCCCATGCCGAAGCCGGGCTGGCTTTAACCTTTCCCAAAGAAAGAAAAACTGCACCTGATTTCAGGTTGACATTGTTAGATGGAAGTTCAGTATCACTGTCTGACTTAAACGGACAGGTTGTTTTGTTAAATTTTTGGGCAACATTTTGTAACCCTTGCCGCAAAGAAATGCCTGCCCTGCAAATATTATGGGAGAAATATCGCAATCAGGGTTTAAAGATTATTGCTATCTCAATTGAACGTGGCAATCAACTTGATGTTGAGCAATATATTAAACAAGCAAGACTGTCCTTTCCTGTTGGCATGGATACCAGTAAACACATACAAAAAGCTTACGAAATTAAAGCATTACCCACAACCTATATAATAGGACGGGATGGTAAATTTATTGCCAGAGCAATTGGCGAGCGTAAATGGGCGAATAACTCAAGCCTCCTGTACTTTAAAAATTTATTAAAAAATAAATAAATGTTGTATTTTGTAGTCAGGCTCACTTCAGGATTAAAACACAGTCTATTCCTTCATTAACGGTGTTCTAACCCTGTTCAGCCCTTAATTATTTATTTTACCGATATTTTATCTGCAAAAACAAAATCACCACCACCGGCTCCACGATGGCAACTAATACAACCGGTAGGCATGCCTTTGGCCACTCGACCAGCCAATTTAATTTTCATACCGTTTGGCATTGCTTTAGTGTGGAGCGCACCATTGGGTTTGTACTTAGCCCAAAACCAGTTCTTGTCTTTACTGTCGTAACCATTTTCCCGTTTAAACATAACGGTAACGGCCTTTAAATATTTCGCCCGATTTTTACTGACACTGTAGTTTGAAACACCGGGACCACCGTAATTGCGTTTTATAATCGCTAACCCTGTATGGCCGTTCACCGTAATGGTTTTATGTAAGGTTTCTAGCACCGCACCGTGAGGGTGCTGACCTTTATAAGGTCGTGCTTTTCTGGCATGTGCGCCAACCAGTCTGGCTGACGCCAATGTATTCCATAGATCTTTTGCATCGCTCACATCCTGCGCAGAACCCATTGGTGGTTTCATTTTCATCGTACCCGATGTTGAACACCCAACAAGCAGCGCGCCTGTCGAAAAAATGATTGCCGCACTCAATGTGACTAGTTTTATTTTTTTATACTTCATCGTTGTTATCTCCTTGGTGGTTTTTTACTACAAAAACAACAGCGCGGCCTATGGAATAGGCAAGGCCTTGTCTGTTGCTGCTATTGGCAGTGAAAACGATTCGGACAACAAATTACGCGAATCCACTTTTAAATAAACTTTGTTTGCGACTGGCATAGGTGAATAAAGTAGTGATTGCTTTAGTTGCTTTTGCCATAAAATTTTTCCATTCATTTTATTGAGTGCGGTTAGCTGCCCTCGTTCGGTTCCTATCCAGATAGTATTTTTATTGACAGTCGGACTTGACCGAATCACTCCTAATAACTGCACATGCCAGTTTTCTTTACCGTTCGCTACATTCACCGCATGCAGTATTCCGTTTTGGTCACCGTAAAAGAGTTGGTCATTATCAATTGTGGCGGTATAGGGTGTACTGGCATCTTTTTTTGACCATAAAATTTTATTCGTTTTGACATTAATCGCCATGACTTGAGGCCCATAAGTTGGAACAACAATAACAGCCGGTTTAGCAGCAACGGGCCGGTAAACAAGTTGCTGACCCACGTCTCGCTTCCAAAGTAACGTCCCATTGTTAGCGTCTAAGGTATAAAGTGTTCGCCCATTACCACCAACAATAACACGGCCATTCATGACCACCGGTGGGTACAACCAACCTTTGAGTTGTTTTTGCCAGATAAGTTTGCCCGAGTCTGTTTGTAGTTTTCGAACTTTGCCGTCAAGTCCGGTTACATAAACAAATTGACCATCAACGACAGGAGAGAATAATGTTATGCCTTGTCCGATAGACCAAAGTACTTTGCCACTACTGGAATTAATGGCATAAAGACCATTATGACTGCCGATAAAGATACGTTGTGCTGTGCATACGGGTTCGAATGTACTGTGTTGAGGCAGGACTGACCAGACATAAGCTTGTGCCGTGAGATCAAATTTCTTTAATCCTGCTTCACCAGTATATAAATATTGTTTCAAGTGACAGGGATTTTGAGGATATTGCGTGCCGGCACTGGCCGATGTTATCGCCAATAACATGATAGCTGACAGCACGAATCTTATGCAGTCTGTCCTTGTAGCCTTAATCAACGAATAATGATTCAATGTTTCGTAGTCCTATGCCGTTAGAGTTATTGCTTTGCGTTTACGACTACGATGGCAGGCAATGGAGCGTATGACAATGCAGGTTCATATTTGTTCAATCTGCAAAGAAATTTCTAAGACATGAAAGTACAACAGGGAAAGATTTTATATATTAGCGCATCAATAATTCAGTTTAAATCAGTATTTTAGACTCCTAACCCACAACAGCATCCGCTATTGATTATGGCAATAACCAATTAATCCATTTAACAAATTTTCGTGTTCCGGGGCTAAATAACTTAGTGGCATAGGTCGTATTTACCGTACGTCGATGGATTTGCGCTAGAGTCGGATAAGCATGAATGGCAGCTGAGATAGTACTGATCTTTACCCCCGCTTGCATCGCTAACACGATTTCATGGATCAGTTCGCCCGCATGGGGGCCTAGGATGGATGCACCCAAGATACGCCCCTTGTGAGTAATAAATTTACTCATTCCTTCTGTTTCGACTTCGGCCAAGGCTCGGTCAATATCTTTAAAGGCAAAACGTAATACCGTGGGATCTATTCCCTGCTCTCGCGCCTGTTGTTCGCTTAGGCCGACGCGTGCAAATTCAGGCTCGGTATAGGTAACCCAAGGAACCACACGATAGTTGGTCTTTTTCGGAAAACGGAATATCGCATTGCTAATAACAATACCTGCCTGGTACTCCGCCATATGGGTAAACAAATACGGTCCACACACATCACCACAGGCATAAATATGTTTAGCCGATGTTCGCATACGACGATCGACCTTGATCCCCCGGTTGTTGTA
>VAPK010012485.1_pt1 | contig 41428 bp, 51 predicted proteins | sample 3395031 | NCBI WGS metagenome assembly VAPK01 (sample SAMN08290443, study PRJNA428436) | hydrothermal vent metagenome | isolation source: Deep-sea hydrothermal vent chimney 1 | place: Pacific Ocean: Juan De Fuca Ridge
ATCTTTTTGTTGCGTCAATTACATCTTGGACAGTGTGACCCCTATTTACCTTTTTATAGATTGCGACTGAAATCGCCTGAACTCCAAGTTCTACTCGTGTTGCTCCAAACTCTAAGATATCTTTTATTTGAGAAGGCGTACAAACATCTGGTCTTGTTTCTATGCAAATAGCTACTGCTCTATGTTTTGCTGTTTCGTTTATTTTTTTTGCTTCAGTTAGAGATTTTGAAGATTTCTTGTTTAAGGCATCATAGCATTTTTTTATGAAGTCGAATTGGAATTCTCTCGGATAAGAAAGGAAGGTTCCTCCCATAATTATTAGCTCTATTTTTTCTGTTGGGTGGTGCATATAGTCGAATGCTTTTAGTCTAACTTTTATTTGTTTTTTTGGATCGTAGTTGCATTCTCTTGCTCTAAGAACTGCTGGGGATTCTGGGGTGTAGGATTGGGGAGCACCTACATTGGTAGATTTGTGAGATTTTGGAACATTAAATGAGGGGCAGTAGAGGCAGGTTCCGTGATTACATTTTCTAGGTGGGAGCATAACGGCTAGAGGAGTTACTCCGGAGATTGTTTTGGTTGGTTTACGAACTTTGGATTTTTTCATAGTAAGGAAAGAATTTTATGGTTTAAATGTTTGATGGAATTGAGGAGGGCGTTAGTTATCGTCCTGCTAAGTTGTATTCTTTGACTTGTAAGTTTGATGATATTGTTAAGATTGTTTGAGATTTTATGGTTTAAATAGATACATAATACTTAGAATCAATTCAGCCATTTAGTCTGACATTCCTTTCATTAATATTATTTTGCTCTTTTTAAAAATATCCAAACTTTTTATCTTTTCAGGGGTTTCGTACCAAAATAAAATTTTGGTTTTCTCACATCTATACGTCCTCAAATGACTATCACTAATCAAAAAAGTTTCTTCTCTCCCGAGATTATAAGTTGATATCGGTTGTATGATAAAATAATGAGATTTTTAATTAATAATGAAGAATCTCAATGTCTTTTCTTTTAGGTTAGAACTTACCATAGTATTATGGTATACCATACATTATCTTAATATTTTTAGGTTAGAACTTTTGGAAGACAAATTTATAAAATTATACCTTGTTGTATTCTGGTTTCCACTCCATTCCTTCATCTTCAAAAAGATTTCTTAATCTTTTTTTTACTTCCTTTAATAATGGGATTACTTCTGGAAATGCGAGGACGGCTTTATCTGCGCAAAGTGCCATATGATCTCCATCTTTTTGATTTCTTCCCCTATCTCCTCTCTTTATCATATGGAGCAATGATTCTATCTTGTCTAAGGCCTTAATGTATTTTGCTTCTGGAGTGTTTCCTTGCTCAAAATCTATCCAAGCATCATAAATATCTTGTCTTCCATATTCTTCTGCTAGTCCTGCTACTGTTTTATTTTCTAGTTCTTTTTTGTATTTTTTTGTATTTTTTCCTTTTACTATATCAAATGAATCTATATCAAATTGCATTTTATATTCGCATATATCATGAATCAGCGCAATTTTATTTGCATAAACCGGATCTATATTAAGTCCCAATTCATCTATTGTATCCCTGCAAGAAGTGCTAACTTCCAGGAATGATCTGGTGTAGATTCTCGCATGGATTCTCTGCATGAACTGTATCTAGTAGTATCTTTTAGGGTGTTAATAGTTAAGTGAAAATCTATCAGTCTTTCTATTCCCATGTTATTTTATAGGATGAAAGTTAATAAGTATTATTATAAACGACGACATATTCCTATTTAGATGGAACAAGAAAAAATTTGGGATTCTATTGCGGGAGAGTGGGCAACTTGTAGGGTCAGATCTGCGGAGGAAATTGTTAAATTTTTGTCTGGTAAAAAAGGCATGGTTTTGGACTTGGGGTGTGGGTCTGGTAGAAATTGTTTGAATAGTGAGGAGTTGAAGTTTTATGGTGTTGATTTTTCTGAGGAGCTTTTGAAGTTTGCTGAGGGTAAGGGGTATGTTGAGTTGAAGAAAGGATACGTTTATGATATTCCTTATGATGATGAGTTTTTTGATTTTGTGGTTTTTGCTCGAGTTTTGCATTGTGTTGATTCTGCAAATAAGAGGCGAAAGAGTTTAGAGGAAGTTTATCGAGTTTTAAAGAGGGGAGGGGAGGCCATAATTTCGGTTTGGGGACGAGGAAAGGATAGTAGAATTAAGAATAAAGATAAGGAGTGTTTTATTCCCTGGACTGTTAATGGGAAAAAATATAATAGATTTACTTATATTTATGATGTTGATGAGTTAATGTCAGTGCTAGAGAGTGTTGGGTTTTTAGTGAAGAGAGTTGAGGTGGGGAAAAATATTGTTGTGATAGTTAAAAAGAAGTAATTTAGAGAATTATTACTTTTTATTCATATTTTTTATTCCAACGTATGCTAAGCAGAAAACTGCAATTGACAAAAGAATGGGGACTGTCTCTTGGGATTCCTTTAATGTTAGTAATACAATACTTGTAGCTCCCATAGCTAGTGCGACGGCATTCGGTATTAATATTTTTAATTTGTTTTTATTCATAGTAGATTATATGATTAGATGTATATAAAGGTTATGGGATAATTGCCATCTCTCAAAATTACGATTATAATTTATCGTGGATTGTTTTTTACTTGGGCAAAATCCAAATGGATTCTATTTTTTCTTCATTCCCATAAAATCCATTAGGGAGCCTTTGTTGAAGTCAATTGCCTCTCCTGAAATTGCGTTGATTTTTATTCTTACGATTCCGAGGGCGTTGTCCATGCAAGTTAGATTCCAAATGTCGTCTTTTAGGATTGCTATTATTTTTGTTGGTTGGAGTTTGGACTCATTTTCTTTTATTATTTCACTACAGGCAGATTCTAGATTATCTATATCGATTTTTATTTTTGCAGTTTGGGCTTGCATTGGCTGAGGATTTGCTGGTTTTGTTTGACCTTCCTTTGAAACTGAGATTATATTGTCATGAATTTTCGGCTTGGTGAAGGGATGAGAGAACGCTGCGATTTTGTTTTCTTCTGGAAGAAAATAATCCAACTGTATTTGCTCGGTTTGGTTCTCTAAATCTAAAATTAAGAATGCTGCTGCGAAAAATGTTTTTGGATTTTGAGACTTAAATTCGGAATGTTCTGATTTATCTTGTAGTTCTTCTATTAACTCTTGAATTTTCATATAAAAAATAAGAAATTTTGGTTTATAGGTTTAACTCATGAGACGCATGATTAGAATTACTTCTACTAGCCCTATTATTAGAAGAACATATGACGCTATACTGAAACGAGTTCTTATATTATCTATTGTTTGTGATGAATTTTCTGTTAAATTCTTTCCTGATGTAAAATCTATTTTTAGCTGTGATATATCAGAACCCCCTATAACTGTTAATTGAGAAAAAAAGGCTATACCTATCATTAATGTTATAATTGCTTGAAAAAGTAATATAATTTTTCCCCACCTCATAGGTTTATATATTATTTTAACTATATAAATTTAGGTATTAGTTTACTTATTGTACTCTTAGTTCATACCTAGGATTATAATTGTTTCTGAGATATTTCTTGTTTTATTTTTTCTTTGAATTTCTCTAATGTCATTGTTGTGATTTCTTTTGAATCCCTTTTCCTAACAGCTATTTTATTCTCTTTCATCTCTTGCTCTCCGACTGTCACAAGATAATTGAATCTTTGAATCTGTGCTTTTCTTGCTTTCTTTCCCATTGATTCTGATTTATCATTTAATTCTACCTCAAATCCTTCTTTAAATAGATTATCTGATATTTTTTTAGCGTAATCTTTTGAGTCGTCGTTTAGAGTCATGATTTTAATTTGGTTTGGAGAAAGCCAGAGTGGGAATTTTCCGTTAAAATGTTCTGTTATTATTCCTATGAATCTTTCAAGTGAACCATAGATTACTCTATGTAACATAATTGGTTTTTGATTATTGTTTTCTTTGTCTTGATACTGGAGGTCGAATCTTTCTGGTAGTGCCATGTCGAGTTGGATTGTGGAGCATTGCCATGTTCTCTGGAGGGAGTCTTTTAGATGAAAGTCTATTTTTGGTCCGTAAAATGCTCCATCTCCTTCATTAATTACATATTTCATTCCCGATTTTTTCAGAATTTTTTCTAGTGCCACTTCTGCTAAATCCCATGTTTCTTCTGCACCTACTCTTTTTTCTGGTCTAGTTGAGAGTTCTACATGATCAAATTCTAGTCCGAATTGATTGAAGGTTTTATGGATTAGGTCTATTACTCCTGCTACTTCGTCTTCTAATTGATCCTCTGTGCAAAATATGTGAGCGTCATCTTGTGTGAATTGGATTACCCTAAAGAGTCCGCCTAGTGTCCCTGATAATTCAATTCTATGTAACGTTCCCAGTTCTCCTACTCTTAATGGTAGGTCTTTGTATGTTTTTGGGGATGTTTTATAGACTAGCATTCCGCCTGGACAGTTCATTGGTTTGACTAAGAAGTCTCTGTTTTCATAAGTTGTTTTAAAGTTATTTTCTCCAAATTTTGACCAATGTCCAGAAACTTCCCAGAGTTTTCTATCCATGATTTGTGGGGTTAATATTTCTTCATAGTCTTTTCTGTGGAGCTCTTTCCAATATTCGATTAGCTTGTTTCTAATATGAAGTCCTTTTGGGTGCCAGAAGACCATTCCGGGAGCTACATTGTTAAAACTCCATAGGTTCATCTTAGATCCTATTATCCTATGATCATTTTCTGCTAATTTAGATGTGTCAAGTTTTGCTTTTGATATTGTGTTTAATAACTTCTTTCTTTGATCTTCAGATATATCTGTGACTTCCTCATCCCCTTCAGTCTTAAATTCTCTAGACAATTCAGATAAAGGATGTCCCTTAACCTTTAATTCGAAAGATTTGTAATATCCAAATGGTGCTTGAGTTACTTTTAGGGGAGATAGTTGTTTTGCTGTTTCGTTTAATATTCTGATTGCTGTTTCTGGTGAACTAAGATTGGAAGATAAATGCGCATAAGGATAAAGAACTATGTTTTCAGTTTTCACATCAGCTGCGATTTTTTTGATTGATTCTACTAGCTGCGAAACTGACTTTTTTGAATCTGCTTTTTCCACCGCTGTCATTACAACTAAGCATTCTTCTACTTCTCCTTCTTGTATTTGGTTTGGTGCAATTTCGTCGATTGTTTTTATTGCTTTTTTTAGTGTTTTGAATTTTATGTAATCGCAGTGCAAGTTTAAGGTTTTCATATAAAAGGAAGAATTTGAGAATTTATAAAAGTTTGCTGAGGCGAAAGGTTTATTAACATGTCATTGCTAAGTAATAACGTGTTAAATAAAAATTTGGTTGATAATACGAGTATCGATTCAGATAGATTGAATGTTATATTTAATAAATTGGGATTCGATAATAAGATGCGTGAGTTTAGTTTTATGGCTCTCAAAAAAATAAAGGAAGCTTGTCCTGCTCTTTATATACATTCATTAAATGTTGCCCAGCACTCTCTTAAAATAAGTGGACGCTTTGGATTAAATGCTAAAAAAATGTATTTTGCGGGAATTACTCACGATATTGGAAAATTGGAAATTCAGAGAAGGGTTTTACTCAACCCTGGTAAATTTGAGGCTTGGGAACATGGGGTTATGAAATCTCATCCGGAAAAATCTGCTAGTATGCTGAGAAAGGCTGGATTTAGTGAAGATTATGCACATTTAGTAAGAGATCACCATAGACATAAGGGGAAAGACTCTTATCCTACTTTAAGTTTGGATGGATTACATCCTGATTCTAAATATTTAGCCATAGCTGATTGTTGGGATGCGACTTCTCGTTGTGATGGAAAATATGATAGTTCTGCTAGTAAGGTTGTTCGTATGGAAAAAGAACTACCATTTTTAAAAGCGGAAATAAATCAAAGTTTTTTTTAGGAAAGTTCTTTCTACGTATTAGGGCTTTGTTTAATAAGTAGTGGTTGTTTAAATAGTCCCTCCTTCTTAAGATATCTTCTAAAAATGAAGAAAGGAATCTTAGAAGTTATTATAAACCTTAATAGCTTTATTCAATTGAAATTCACAGTTGCCCCAACCAATATATTTACAAATTTCCTTTGGATCAATAAATTTTCTCTCTAAAATCTCCCCGATTGCAGGATCTTCGGTTTGATTATTAATTTTATCTACAAAAGCCGTATATCTTAATAAATAATGAATCTTTGATCCATCCCTTGGTATGACTTTTATATAACCAACTCTTTTTATATTTTTTATTTTTAAATCTGCCTCTTCTTGTACTTCCCTTTTGAGAGTATCTTCAAAAGATTTATCTTCTTTTTCAGGTGTCCCTCCTGGAATTCCCCACCTACCCTTATATTTAATCAAACAAACTTTCCCTTGTTTATTAAATATAAATGCATAAACTTGTGTTACATTATCCAAATTTTTAAAGTTTGTGTTATCATGCCATTCATTATCTGAAATCCTTCCCTTAAAATCTACTATAAATTTCATATTAATAAATAACTTTTTAGCCTTAAAAGATTTTCTTTTATAATTAAATAAATTTATAATGTTATATTTGTTATTAAAAACATGAGATATGTGAGAAATTTAAATTCGATTAATAAAAACGATGTTGAAATAGCAGGGGGCAAGGGTGCTTCATTAGGAGAGTTAATTAATTCAAATATAGAATTACCTGGAGGATTTGTTATACTCTCAAATGCATTTGAAGAATTTATTAAAGAAACCGATGTATCAATAGAGATTGACTCGGAATTAGATTCTATAAATCTAAAAGAGATTAATAGCATAAATAAGGCTTCAGAAAGAATAAATTTTGCAATTATTTCTAAGAATATTCCTAAAAAGATTAAAGATGAAATTATAAAGTCTCATAGTAAATTAAAATCAGAATATGTTGCTGTTAGGAGCTCGGCGACTTCAGAAGATGGTGCTAATGCAGCATGGGCAGGACAGTTAAATACTTATCTTAACACTTCAAAAGAAAACCTAATAATGAATATTAAAAAATGTTGGGCCTCGCTGTTCACTCCAAGAGCATTAATATATCGTCTTGAAAAAAAATTAAAAGAAGAAAAAATATCCGTAGCAGTAGTTATTCAAAAAATGATAGATAGCAGTGAATCTGGAGTTGCTTTTTCTGTCCATCCAATCACAAAAGATAAAAACCAATTAGTTATTGAAGCATGTTTTGGATTGGGAGAGGCGATTGTTTCTGGAGAGATCACTCCAGATAGTTATATTTTAGATAAGACTGACTGGAGAATCTTAGATATAAACATCAATAATAAAGTAAAGGGATTATTTAAAAATAAGAAGGGAGAAAATAAATGGAAGCAATTAAAGAAAAAAGGAGAAAATCAAGTTTTGACAAAAAAAGAAATTGTAATATTGGGCAAATTAGTAAAAATGATTGAAGAGCATTATAAATTCCCTGTAGATATTGAATGGGCAAAAAGGAAGGATAAATTTTATATTCTTCAGAGTAGACCAATTACAACTTTAGTGGATTAACTTTTTAAATCTGTTTGTGTTATCATTGTTATGAGATTAGAGATATTTAAAGCAGGAAAAATATTTAACCCAATTAAAGGGAAAATAAATATTCCTGTTATTAGACATAAAAAAATAAAGGTCATTGTTCCAGCACGATTGAATACAATGTGCTTTGATTTAAAAACCCTAACGAAACCAAAGAAAAAATTTGTTTATAATGCGGGTGAACTTGCATTTTCAGTTAATGTGAACACTTATGCTAAAATAGAAATCATAAAAAATAAAGAAAAATCTGTTACATTATCTAGAAAAACAAAAAGAAAATCAATAGTAAAACATGCAGCATTAATGATGAAAAATGCTCTAAAAATAAAAGATTCGCTTTTAATTGAAGCAAATAATGTATATGATTACCCCCACGCTGGTCTAGGATCTTCCTCTTCGTTAATAAGTGCCGTTTGTATAGCAATAAATGAAGCATATGGAAAGCCAATAAACCCAAGACAATTAACTTTGTTTATTGCACAAAATCATGGGGAAGAAATTGAATCAGATGACGAAAGGTTAATTCATGTCCAATGCAATGGTGGTTCTCCTTCTGTAGCCCTATATGGTGGGGGGATGCAGATAATTGTAGGAGAATCAAATATAATTTTCAAAGAAAAATTTCCTGAAGATTATACATTTGTTTTTGGGATACCCAAGATGTATAAAAAATGTGATGCTCAATGTTTAATGGCAATCGAAAAAGCTCAATTTCCAAAAATGTTAAAATCAAGTAAAGATTTCTCAAAAGAGATTGCTTGGAAGGTTTTACATGAACTTATTCCTTCGATAATGAATAAAAACATGAAATCTATTGGGGACATATTGCAATATTATAGATTTAATACTGGAAGTTTAGTAATAGATTCAAGAACATGGAAAGGATTATATTCTCTAGTAAAATCGCTAATGAAATATAGGAATGAGATAACCCCTATAATCTCTGTTTCATCTTGTGGACCTGCAATATATATTCTAACAAAAGATCCAATGAAGATAGAAAAAATTTTAAAAGATAAAAAGATGATTACATTTACGGCTAAACCAAATAATAAAGGTTATTCAATCTTATATAATTTTTAATAATTCTTCGTAACTTTTAAGATATTTTGGATAAAAATAAATTGTATAAGTATAACCTTCTTTTCTTTTTAGGGAGTGGATTCTAAATTTTATTTCCATGTATTTCGGGAGCCTTTTCTTTAAAATTATACAAACCATTGGCATAGAAGGGGTTTCAATATATTTGATATTTTTTTCATTTAATCTTTTAATAAATTTATTTTTATTTGAGATAATTTTCATTGCTCTTTTCTTAAATCCCTTTTTGGCTAAATATTCTGTATTTGCCCAAATAATTGCAGGCAATATTCCAGATCTTGAACCTATAAGGGTGTCGTCAAAAATTTTAATATATTCAGTGTCACTACCAATATTATCTTGCAGACCATTTCTACACAAAAAAATTCCTGAAGAGTAATAAAGGAAACCATATTTATGATAATCAAAGGTTAATGATTTAACAAAAGAATTTCCAAAGTCTGAATATTTATTTTGACTTAAAAATGGGATAAAAAATCCTCCAACAGCAGCATCAAGATGCAAAAAACACGGTTTTTTATATTCTTTGATAAATTCTGTTATTGATTCTATATTATCTATTGTTCCAGTTGAAGTATGGCCTAAGGTTCCAACTATAATTAAAGGAGATTTTATATTTTTTGTTGCTTCCTTAAGCTGATTTTTATCAAGGGGTTTGTTCCAAAATTTAGCTTTTGTTTTTATTATTTTTAAATCAAGCAGTCTTGCCGCTTTATCTAAAGAATAATGACTCTCATTATGAGAAATAATTAGGGGTTTGCCCTTCTTCTTAAGATATTCTCTTCCTATCCATAATGCCATAATATTCCCCTCAGTAGAACCACTATTAATGTACCCATCCAGATTAGAACCATGGAACCACTTAGAGATCTTTTTTATCGCCTTATTTTCAAGTTCTCTACAACTATCTTGAGAAAACTTCATTCTCGTAGTAGTGCCTATATTATTTGGGTTTAATTTTAATAATTGTTTTATTTCTTTTTGAAAATAATTTTGTGGAGCCGGAGGTTGAGGAATTCCAATTCTAAGTAAGGAGGTTTCTTTTTCTCTTTTTATTACCTTTTTTAATTTGTTTTTAATTTGTTTTATCATAGTCCTAAACTTATATACTGAACACCTTTTTTACTTATTATAAAAAGAACAGGTATTGTTAAATCTTCTCTTTTTGTTTTTTTCAATAGATGAGATAATTTTTCAATATCTTTCTCAAGAATTTTTGTATACTTTTTTGGAAATTCTCCCTCAACTTTTCCCCCTTCATAGATGAGATTGTAGTCTGGAACATAATCTCTTGGAAGAAGTTTAAGTGATTTCCCTTCTTCTCTCATAACAAATAGTTCTTCAGGATTCTTTGATATTGTAATAATCACTTTATTCTTAAAATTATTTTTATCAATCAAAAAAGAGCCATAGTATAAAATATCATCTCTTGGAGGACTTAATCTAACAATATATACTTTATTTGGCTTCTTATTGTTAATCATAAATTTTTTTATGTTATTAGAGTCTCTTGAAAATAAGTGGTCGGTATTAATTATATCTCCTTCTTCATCCCTTATAGTTATGCTCCAAATCTCTTCTTTCTTTTTCATAAACTGATTTGGATTAAATTCTGATGGATTCCTGTATATTTTTACTGGTAGCAATTTGTCTGGATATAAATATTTTAAAATTTTAATCCCATCCCATCTTGATAACAACATATTTTCTTTGAAGGTATCACCAACTGATTTATTAATTGTATATTTTGGTTTCCAAGAAACATATTTTTTTGCTTTATCAATACTATATATACGATCTCTTGATAAACTTATTACGTCTTCTTTTAAAAGGGAAGGTTTCTTATTTGATTTGTTATATCCTTTCTGCTGTTTTTGAGCAATTCTGAATAATTCTTTTAAAGTCGCAGATTTTTTTATTTTTTTATTAAATATATTTACAACCAGATTTAGATAATCTTTTTGTGATGTAAATCCAGAAGCAATATTAAAATCTTCATTTTTAATTTCTATATTTTCAATAATTTTCATAATAAAATTTGATAGATCATTTTGATGAATAAAAGAAAAATTATTACTCCCATCACCAAACATTGTAGCTTTATCATCTTTTATTGCTTCGATAAATCTATTGAATTTTTTTTTAAAATATAATCCAAATATAATTGGAAATCTAACTATAACAAAATCTATATATGACTTTTTTAAAATATTTTCTGCTTTTAATTTATAATTTCCATAATAACTAGTAGGAATTTTGTTCGAATTTTCGAAGATAATTTTGGATTTGTTATTTCCATATACTGCTGATGACGAACAAAATATTATTCTAATATTTTTCTTTTTCTTTTTCAAATAACTAACTAAATTTTCCAATGCCTTATAATTAATTTTGGAAGCTTCTTCATTTAAAAATTCTGCTTTTCCTATTGTAAATATAATGTCTGAAATATTTTTTAATTTATCAAGTTTATTTATATCTTCATTAATTACAAAATTAATTTTTTTTAATTTTTTATAACACTCAGGATTTTGAGGATATTTTTTATTATAAGTGCCAATCAATTCAAAGCCATAATTAGTTAACATTTCTGAAATAGATTGAGCAACCTTACTAGATGCACCAATAATGAGAATTTTGTCTCTCATTTTCTTAGGTCGACAATATGTCTTAATTTGTGAGAACTTGTTTTAGGGACTTCAATTTTATTTTGAAAGATAAATTCTTTCTTAGCAAAAATAAATGAGAGTTCTTTCATGATATCATCTTCTTTATTCTTAAATTCAGAAGGAAGAATAAATTCAACATAATCGCTATTCTCTTTTGTTCTAAAATTAACAATAAACTCATTAGTATATTTTGATAATGCATCTTCTATTTTTATTTTTGATGTAAGCATCCCTTGTAATTTTATTAAATCATCATCTCTCCCAGTAATAGAAAATTCGCTTATTGAACCATTACTAGTATATTTAATCTTTTCTAAGACATCTTTTGTATTATAACGCACTATTTTTGTAGAACTATTATTTAAATCAGTTATTACTAATTCTAAATTTTTATTTATCTCTACTGCCTCCACATATATCCCCTCATTAATTACTTTTATCAATTTTGGATCTCCTTTTTTAGAAACTCCAATGGCAGGACATTCTGTTAAACCAAAATGATTAATGACTTCTACTCCTAATTCTTTAAATCTTAATATATATGAATTTAATAACATTTCTCCTGCAACAAGTATTTTTTTTGGCATAATTTTCGGATTAATTTTATTAAGAACTTCTAACAAACCTAAAGCATAGCTTGGCACCGAAAACCACACTGTTGGTTTCACCTTTAAAATAACTTCCATAATTTTTTCTTTTGGATAAGTATTTGGGGCCCCGAGGGGTAATATTGATATCCCTTCCAATAAGCAAGCCCTTTCATACATACTTCCAGGAACATAATTTCCATACGCAAAAAGATTCAAAACAATATCTTTATTTGATACTCCAGATAATTTTATTGATTTTCTTGTTCGATTAATAAACCCTTCTACGGCTTTATTAGAATAAAAAACATAAAGAGGTTTTCCTGTAGATCCACTTGTAATCCTTAATTCAAGGAAATTTTTAGGAACTATCGATTCTGATAGATCTTTTTTAGTACTAATGCTTATCTTTTTCCAATCTTCAATAGATTTAATCTTATCTCCCTCAACTAAATTGTTCATTTTTTTTATTATTTCCATAATAATTAAGAGGAAAGTATATTTTAAAAACTTTCTAAACCTAATTTCCTTATGAAGAAATCAGAAAACAATAAAGAAATCTGGAATAAATTCTATAAGAAAAGTTCAAAATACATATACTGGCCATCTGAAGAAATATTTACTTTTTCTGAAAAGTATCTAGGAAATCTTAAAGGCAAAAAGGTTCTTGATATTGGGTGTGGGGCTGGAAGGCATTTATTGATGTTTGATTATGAGGGATGTATTACCTTTGGAATCGATAGTTCAAACTAGGCAGTATCAACATCTAAAAAGTTCTTAAAAAAGTGGAATGTTAATTCAGAAATAAAGTTGGCTAGTTCTACCAATATACCCCATAATGATAATTCATTTGATGTTGTTATTCTTTGGGGTATTTTTCATTACCTCTCCCAAAAAGATCAAGAAAAAACTATTGAAGAAATTATAAGAGTATCAAAAAATGGTGCATGGATTATATTTTCCCTTAGATCAAAAAATGATTCTAGATATAGGGTAGGAAAAGAAGTGAGAAAAAATACTTATTTACAAGATAAACCCGGAAAGAGAGATATTGTGATAGAATATTGGGGTAAAAAAGAAGCTGAAAGTTTTTTTAGATTAGATAATTTATTGATTGGAGAGAAAATTATTGCACCAATTGGTAGATATAATGTAAAAAGTGCTCATTGGATTCTAGCTGGAAAAATTAACAAATCAAAAACTTTAAAAATATAACTCGGTTTTTCATTTTATGGAAATAAATAGAATATTGAAAAACATCTCTAGGGATGTAGCAAAGGTACAACATGAATCAGATGTTTTATCACAATGGCCAATAAACTCAGTTGAAGCTATGTATTATTCGGGTCCATTTTTAATTCCAGAAGTGGGTAAAAATTTAATGGGTTGGAAAAATGATCCTAAAAGCTTATTTGAAAAAGGATTAATGCCTGGAAAACTTTCAGGATTAGTTTTTTATTTTTTAAATGAAAAAGCAAAGGAAATGATGGGAGAAGAGAATCATAAAGATCTTTTAATGGGAATCTTATCGAAAATTATGCTATTTAAAAAAGAAAATTATCTTGATGATTATACTTCCAAATCATGGATGCCTGAATGGGATTTGGATGCTAATTCAAAAAAAGTAGATGTAAAAAAATTAGTATTTTTACTCGATAACTTAACAGAAATGGTTAATCCTATTTTTAGATCTAATGGAGTACAATTATTTTTTGATGACAACAGCGTTTATCGTTACTATCATAGATTAGCTTTAAACAAAAAAATAATTATTATATCTCCAAAACAAGATATGAAAATCGATTTTTTTGAACATATTATTGAACCAGAAAATCTTGATCAGTCCCAGGTATTTATTGAGGGGGGGGAAACAATTGGAGGAGAATTGGATATTTTATTTGAAGAAGTTAAAAATAAAATTAATGAATTAAAAAATTCTAAAGAATTTAATAGAAAATATGTTATTAACCAAATTTTTAATGCTTTTGATTTTAGTGTTCCAGAAGCACAAAAAGGATTTCTTAAAACACCTTTCCCCGAAGAAATAGTTAAATTTTATATGAAAACATGCGAGATTCCAGAAGACAAACTTAGTCAAGGAATATATCATATTTTAGGAGGCCATAAATGATACTCAAAGGCATTCCTGCTTCTGAAGGGGAATTTGAGGGAACTATCAAGATTTTTTCAAAAGAGAAAGAATTTAATGAAAATGATATTCTTGTAGCTACATCCACATCTCCCGAAATGAGTGCTGAAATGTTGAATGTTGGAGCAGTTCTTACAGAATACGGAGGATTGTTATCTCATGCTTCAATATTTTGTAGAGAGATTAAAAAACCATGTATTGTTGGAATAAAAGAGTTATTAGATACAGTTTCTGATGGTATGAAGGTCAAGATTAATGGTAAAGATGGTCTTGTTGAAATTAACTCAAATGAAAAATGAAAAATGGTATTCAAGACTTTTAAAGAAAGTGAACTTATCAACCACTTATGAAATATTTAATCTATTCAAAAGTTCAAAATTTGTTGTATTAAAACAAGAAGAGTTTAGAAATTATTTCTATAGAGAAATAGCATTTATACTGGGCCCGTATGTTTTATGTTTTGCAAAGAATAAGACTATGAAAAATGAATTAGTTCTGAATTGGACAAGTAAAAATCCTCACATCCCTTTTGGAAAAATTTTCAAAAACAAAAAAACCAAACGAAAACTGATTGAAAAGACTTTCAATAGTAGAAAATATATTGTTTCCGGAGAAATTAATGCAACTATTGAAGAAAAATTTAGAGGTTTAGAGATTCTAAAAGTTTCGGCCTTTTGTGGAAATGTCATCAATTCTAGGGAAGATGTTAATATTTCAAAAAAAATTATTTCAAAAAACAAATCCGATTTATACTTATTTCCGGAATCATATCCATTCTCAAGAATGAACTTTAATCCAAAAGGATTTCCAGAAGGGACAATATTTGGCAAATATGGTAATCAGGGACCTGAAACATATTTTATGAAAAAAAGTCCAATTCAAATAAGTAAGTCTACAGCCTTTGCTAACGAAAAAAAAATAATGAAAAAAGGAAGATTCCCAAAAATAATTGAGCATAAAGGAATAAAAGTGGCAGTTATAATCTGTTATGATTTATTGAATCCGAGAATTTCCCATTATTTGGCTAATAAAGATATAGATATTGTTTTTATTCCTTCTATGATTCCTTTTAATGATGTAGAAAAATGGAAAAAATTCCTCTATGTTAGAGGACAAGAAATACAATGTCCGTTAATTCTTGCGAGTAATAAAGATAAAAGAAATATTTGTATTCCAAAAATATTATACTATGATCCTATTGAAGAAAAAGTTAATGAATATAATATGCCTCAAGTTTTTGAAATTCCATTTGGAAAATTGAAGATAAAAGAATCTCCAAGAGTACATTGGAGCTGGTTATTGAAGAATAAGGTGTTTGGCCCTTTTTCAAAAGATTTTGATTAATTTTTTGCTTTATCTATGAACTTTTTAATTTTTAAGAAGTCTCTAAAACCTATGTTGTTCCTAAGGGAAGATTCAACATCTACGGCATATGGTTTAACTTTACTAATAGCTTCTTTAATATTTGATTTATTCAAACCTCCTGCCAATATTATGGGTATATTGGTATTTTTTACAATTTTTTTACTTATGTTCCAATCATGAACTTTACCCGTTCCTCCAAGATGATTGCCAAACCTAGAATCTAATAGGATATAATCGGCATTATTATATGATTCAATTTGATTAATATCTCTTTTGTTAGTTATGTGAACCACAGGTATTATCTTTACTTCACTATTTTTTGAAAGAAAATTTACATTTTCACTTGTTGGTCTTAAAAGTTGAATCCCCCAAGGCGAAATCTCATTAACCAAAGATAATAATTTTCTGGACTTCATTTCTATAGTAAGTATAATAAATTTTCCTTTATGATTATAAGATATAATTTTTTTAGCTTCGATTGGATTTAAACTTAAATTAGTTTCAGGAATATCTATAAGTAATCCTAAAAAATCGGCCCCATATTCAATAGCCTTTTTTGCTTCATTGCTAGAATGTATTCCACAAATTTTTACTTTTATCATAATCTCAATACGAAAATCAAGTTTTTTAATATTTGTAAAATGCAAAGATTTATATCTTGTAACTATTTAGTAGTAATATGGTAAAAAGGATAGAATTTGTATGTACAGCAAATAATGGGAAAAGCCCAGTAGCGTTAGCTGTGGCCAGATTAGCAAAAATCAAGAGTATACGCTATTTTCAACTGGAACTATGGTTGATGTGATAACAAGATCTGATGGAAATCAACTAGCTAAATACTTAAAACAATTTTTCAGTGATGCCTATGAACGAGATATTTTGTCTACAAAGGAGGTGGATAATTTTGAAACAAATCCTAGAGGAATATTAGAAAAATTTCTCATAAAGGAGAGAGCGAATAGGGACAGATATCTTGCTGAATTAGATTTAGAATTTGTAGATTATCCCACTCAAACACATGCAGTTGATGGGGGAGGAATAATCGCTTGTATTGGAGATTCAAATTTAAGGAGGGTTAGAGATATATATAACGGTTCAGATTATCATCCAAAAATTATTAATCTAATGGGTGAAGAATATCCTGATGTAAGTAATCAATGGGTATTAACTTATGATGAGTTTAGGGAAGTAGCAAGAGTGGTGAGAGAAAGTACAATTAGGTTGATTGAGTTAAATAAATAATTTTCTATTTTTCCAAAATGAAGAGTCGGCTTTCAAACCCCATTACTTTTTGGTTTTAGGTTCTAAATCCCAATAAGCAGACTTACATTTTGGGCAGATTCTGGGCTTTTCTTTTAATTCACCTTCAAGTTGTGATAATTCCACGCGGGGTATCCATTCATGTCCGCACCTTAAACACTTAAAAGCATTTACCACTTTTTTAATTTTATACTTTTCTTTGTTACTCATAAATTTATTTAAGTTTAACTACTTTATATAATTATTGTTTATAAAAACATAGTTAATATTAGTTAATTATATAAAACTCAAGAATATAAGTATTATTTTATCGTCGGTAATTATATACTATTTACTTATATCAGTAAGAAATAGAAAGATTTATATAGTAGTTATTACCTATATAAGTAAGATGATAAAAGTAAATAATCAAACACAAACAACAGATATAAGAAAACTTAACCGAGAAGAGAGAGGTAAGTTAATCTTTCAATCTGGACGATTAAGAAAGCATAATAATTATTGGATAGTTGGCTCTCAAACATCTTTTAAAGCATATAAAGTAAGTTTTAACGGACACGAACCAAAATGCAATTGTCCTGATTGCACTTTAAGAAAATCTAAATGTAAGCATATTTACGCAGTAGAATTTTATATTAAAAGACAAATAGACGAAGAAGGGAAAATCATAGAAACAAATGGAGTAAAAGTTTCTTATACTCAAAAATGGTCTGCTTATAATAAATTTCAAACAAATGAGAAGTTAATTTTTATGAAGTTGTTAAAAGATTTATGCGAGAATATTGAACAACCTGAATATAAATTTGGTCGGCCAACTTTACCTTTTTCAGATATGCTTTTTGGTTCTGTAATGAAGGTTTATACAGGATTTTCATTAAGAAGATTTATGTCTGATATGAAAATTGCACACGATTACGGATTAGTTGATAAGGTTCCTTGTTATTCTTCATTATCTAATTTTATGAATAAGGGAGAAGTTAAAACAATTTTAGAAAATCTAATAACAATTAGTTCCCTACCTCTTAAAGAAATAGAAAAGGATTTTGCAATTGATAGTTCAGGTTTTTCTACTTCAAGATATGCTCGTTGGTTTGATTATAAGTGGGGAAAGGAAAGGAAATACAAGGTTTGGATTAAAGCCCATTTGATAAGTGGAGTTAAAACTAATATTATTACAGGAGTTAAGATAACAGAAGGGCAAGAAAATGATAGCCCACAATTAAAGGGATTAGTTCATAAAACAGCCGAGAATTTTGGAATTTCAGAAGTTTCGGGGGATAAAGCATATAGTAGTAAAGCCAACCTTAAAGTTATTAAAGAAGTTGGCGGAGTTCCTTTTATTCCATTTAAGAAAAATGTTACAGGTAAAAGAGGTAAATCTTCTGTTTGGAAAAAGATGTATCATTATTTTATGTATAAACATGAGGATTTTTTAGAACATTATCATAAAAGGTCTAATTCAGAAACAGTATTTCATATGATTAAAACAAAATTTAGAGGAGATATAAGAAGCAAAAAACAAATAGCACAATTTAATGAGATGTTGATTAAAGTTTTATGTCATAATGTTTGTGTTGTTATTCAAGAAATAAAAGAGTTGGGGGTAAAAGCAGAATTTAGTCTTGAACATACAAGAGAAATTTCTGTTTAAAAAGTAAGTTGTTATTTGGACTTATTAAACAAAGCCACGTATTAGTAAACATTTAAATAATTCTTTTATTTCACTATCCCATGAACGGGGTGATTGACAGATGTCCTACTGGCATTGTTGGATTTGATAAGTTGTGTGACGGAGGTTTCGTTAGAAATAGTGATAACCTAATTGTTGGAGGTCCTGGCTCTGGAAAGAGTACTTTTCTTTTACAGTTCCTTTGGAATGGAATTGCGAAATTTGGCGAGAATGGATTGTATTGTAGTTTTGAGCCAGATATTCTTGATACACTTAATGACTCTATGGCGCATGGATGGGATTTTTCGAAGCTCAGTGAGGAGGGAAAGATTAAATTTATGAGGTTTGCTCCGCAGACTTCGATTGAAGAATTAAAGAAGGAATTAACTCGGATGATTAGTAAAAATAATGTGAGACGAATTTGCTTCGATCCAGTTTCGGTTTTGGCCTTGAGTTTAAGTGATAAGGGAAAAATTAGGCAAACTATTTTTGAGTTGTCGAGTTTAATGAAGAGACTTAAAGTTACGACGATTTTTGCGGATGAAAGCTTAGAGGGTGAGATGAATTGGACAAGTGGAAGCGAATGGACAAAAACTGATATCTTGCGATTCCTTAGTGATTCTGTTAGTATTTTTTATGAATCTCCAGTTGCTGGCGTTGGAGATAGGGCTATTAGGATTGCGAAAATGAGAAGAACTGCACATGAAAGGGCTGCTATTGGGATGATAATTCGGGACGGTGGTATTGAGGTTTTTAATAAGGAGGGGAGGGTTGTGTCGCAGGTGGAAAGGGCTGCTGTTCAGAAGGTTGATGTTAGTATGGTGCCTAAGGTTATTTCCCAAAAGAAGGAAACTTCTAGTCCGGTTGAGGTGATTCCTAAGAGAGAGGACTTAGTTGCTCCCGTTGCTTTAGTCCCTGCTGTTAAGCGTGATGATGGCTCGGTTTCCGTTATACCTACTGCTCCTATTCATCAGGAGTTGCCTAAGTTGCCTTCGAATAATGTCGCCCCTCAAGCTAGGGAAAAGACGGCTTTTTCTAGTTCTAATGTTGTTACTTAGTAATGGTTGCAAAACGAAAGGTTTAAATAGATTAGAGGGTTTGGGTTGTTATGGGAAATAGATATCGAAATGAAAATCCTATTGCTGAGGCTATCTTAAGTAGGGGATGGAAAAAGAATCTGAGGGATGTAGTTCTTGCAGGAGTTACTCTCGCGTGCCTTAATACATGTGGAACCGAGAAAAGAATAGATGATTTAGTTTGTAAGAGTTCATTTTTTGACAAAACTAGTGGTGTTTATGTGTCTGTTTATGAAGATAATTCTTTGGCTAAGACAAGTGGCAAACAATATTGGACCATTGATGAACCAGAACAGTGTACCGTTGGTGGCTCTTATGATATGACTGTTAGGGACTATAGATTTGTTGGTAGCACTAGTCGTATTTCTGATAACGAAGATTATTAATTCTTGTAAATAAATTTATCTAATTGTTTTTCTGCCGATTTTCTTCTTTTTTGATGTTCTGATAAAATTTTATTTATTTTTTCTATTAGTATTTTTTTAACTTCTCCTGATAGAAGTTCTCCTTTTGAATATTTATCGTAAATCTCTGCAAGTTTTTCGTCGTCATGTTCGAAATATTTTAACCATTGGCAGGCGACGTCCACATCTACGTTTCCACCCTTTGCTCGGTGTTCTTCGACTGTTTCTTGTCCGCCTGAGAATGCGTGTTTGTTGATTTTGTTTTTTACTGTTTTTGAATTGTCTGTCATAAGGATTGCTTTACCCGAGTCTGAACTACTTGATTTCCCGGAAATTCCTGTTAGTGGTGACATGAATTTTGCGTGAAGAATTACTGGTTTTTTATGTCCGAGTTTTTGTACCACATCTCTTGATATTCTGAAATGTGGGTCCTGATCTACTGCTAATGGAATTAAACAATATTCTGACTTGTTGTTTAGGACGTTTGGGAGGAAAATTGGAACTGTTTGCATTGATGTATAAAAGATTGAACCTATATTATTCGAATCTGTGAATCCAAATGAGGATTTTATTGTCGAGAAAGTTATCTTCTTTGCTACCTTGATTGCCTCGGGATACATTATTCCCGCGTGTTTTGTGTCGATTAGGAAGTGTGTTTTTCTAGGATTAAATCCTAGAGCTATCACATCTAACATATTTTCGTGCATCCATTCTTGTATTTCTTCATAACTCTTATTTTTGTATAGGAATTTTTCATCGTCTGTAAATTGAAACCATAGCTCCACGTCGAATTTATCTTGTAACCATTTCACAAAACTCCAGATTGAGTAGTGCCCTAGGTGGACTGGTCCTGAGGGTCCGCACCCTGTGTAAAGAAAGAATTTTTCTCCTTTGTCATATGCATCTAGTAACTTTTCTAAATCTCGATGTGCGAAAAATATTCCTCTTCGTAAATAAGGATGAACTTCGCCTGTTATATTTTTTATTCTTTTTAGAAGTTTTTGGTTTATTTTTTTTATTCCGAATTCTTTGATGAGTCGGTCGTAATCAATTTTACCTTCTACATCATAGGGGTTCACCTTCATTTCTGCCATAATTTTATATCATAACTATATCTTTTTATATTTATTGATATCCTTGTAAATGTTCATAATATTTATATAGTAAAGAAGTGTATTTCAAATATGAAAAAGTTGTTATTTTTAGTTGTAATTATAATAGTTTGTTCTGGGGTTTTTGCTGATATTTCTATTAATGAAATGAAAAGTGTTTATAATTTAGGGGATAGGCTGTATGTTGATTTGGGTGGATTGAGGGGCATTGACAGCGGGAATTTAGATATTAATTTAGTCTGTAATAATGAGAGCATTAATCTAGTGAGGATTCCTGCGAGATCTTTTCCAGCAGATAGTGACCAAAAATATTCCGCTTATAAAATTTTAAATCGCGAGGATTTGGGAACATCTAATTTAAGTAACATTATCGGATCCTGTCAGGTTGCTGTCTCTATGGAATCGGATATCGCATTAAGCAATCTTTTTAAGATTAGCAATAATGTTGCGGTGGATGTCTCTTTAAATAAGGCCACATATAATCCTGGAGAAGCTGTTATTGTCAACATAACTGCTCTTAAAACTAATGGAGTTTTATTAAATGGTTTTATCGAGGGTTCCAATGCTAGTTCTTTTAGTAAGGAAATTAAAGATGGAGCTGTGGAAGAAACATTCAATATTCCAAAAACTAGTGAAGCTGGATTTTATAGTTTAAATGTATATGCTTACGATGTAGGAGCTAATGGGGTTTTAAATAAGGGTTACGGGCTTAGTTCCTATACGGTTAATCAAGTCGCAAGTTCCTTGGTTTTAAGTCTATCCGATAATAATGTTGTTCCTGGCAATAACTTTAGCATAGGTGCTGCGGTTTTCGATCAATCTGGAGTTGAGATGAAGGGAACAGTTTCTATTAATATTATTTCTCCTGATGGGAGTGATATTAAGAATGCTCTTAATGCTGGTGATTTCACATTGATTGATTTGATGAGTAATTCTAGCGTTGGCACTTGGAAAATTGTTGCTAAATTTGACAATATGACTCAGACTCGTGAGTTCGAGGTGAGTGCTTTACAAAAAGTTAAATTTGATTTTGAAGACAATATTTTGGTTGTAAAAAATGTTGGGAATACTCTATACAATAAATCTATCACTGTAGATATAGGAGAAAAAGTTATGAATTTAGACTTAAACATCAGAGTCGGAGAAGTCAGAAAATTTAGTTTACAGGCCCCAATGGGTAAATATAATGTAGTTGTAGACGATGGATCTGATAATATAACTCATCAAGTCCTACTTACAGGGGATGCTATCTCGGTTAATGATTTTCAGAACGGACCTTTTTTTCAAAACTATTCTATTATTTGGATTTTCTTAATAGTTATGATTGGTGGTATCGGACTAATTTTAATTATAAAATATCGAAAGACTAAGATTATAGGGGAAGGGAATGGTTTTTTTGGGACGTGGTTTAATAAGATTAAGGAGCATAATAAGACTAAAAAATTACAAAATACTGGAACTAAAATCACTAAAAAGGTCGGAGACAAAATTCCCACTTCGGTTAAATCGCAAATGGGGGATAGTCTAGCTTTTACTAATAAATCTGCTGCTGCTCAGAGTCTTGATAGTAAAAATTATAGTAAAGAAGATAAAACCATGGTTGATTTTACAAAAAGGGGATTATCAGGAGCTGAGTCTGCTTTAGTATTAAAGGGCGAAAAGTATACTTCTTCAGTCATTTCGCTGAGCGTTAAAAACTATGAAGAATTAGGTGGTGCGGGTATAGATTCTTTGAAAAAAATTATTGAGGAAGCAAAGGGCAAGGGTCTAGTTGACTATAGAAATGATTATATTTTTATCATATTTAATCCACTCGTGACTCGAACCTACGGCAATGAGTCTTTAGCTGTTAAATGCGGAATGAACATACTAGAAGCCTTAAAGATGTATAACAAGAAATTTAGGGATAAGATTGAATTTGGGATTGGAATCCATGCTGGTGACTTAGTTGCTGCTAAAGACAATGGAAAATTAAAGTATACTGGGATTGGTAATACTATTTCTCTCGCAAAGCGAATGAGTGATACTCATTCTGCTAGAGTTGTTGTTTCAGAAAGTATAAGGAAAAAGTTGCTTAGAAATTTGAAAGTTTTGAAAGGGAAGGAGATTGGAGAGAAGGCGACTTATGTTGTGAGTGAGATTCGGGATGTGAGGCTGGATCAGGCTAAGTTGAAAGATTTATTGAAGAGAGCCGAATAATTTTAATTACTAAGAAGTTTTATAAAGAAGATTGAATCTTTTATAATATTCGGTCATGTTGTGACTCGTCTACAATGAGTATTTTATATATTTTTTATTAACCATATCTTTTGTGGCAGTCTGGATTTCGAATAGATAATATGGCAAAGAAAAACGATAAGAAAAAGATAGATTTTAAACATAATCTTAGAGAATACTGGGCTATTTTAAAGAATTATAAAAAATTACTTATTTTTCTAATAATTAATGTTATTCTTGTCGAATTAATGCAGGTTATTCCCAAATTCTTATTTAAAGAAATTATAGATAAAGGAACTCTTTTTGTAGGTAGAAGCCTTGAAATGAAGGAATTTGTATTTATCTTAATTATTGTTGCAGTCTTATATACTATCGGCAACATTGTTCAAATGGTCTCTTTTTGGTTTAGGAGTCACCTTACAGCACAATTGGAAGTTAAAATGATGGCGCATCTAAAAGAGAAATATTTCAAGCATATTCTTAATTTAGATTATAGTTTCCATGTCAAACAAAAAACAGGTTCTTTAATTTCTAAAATAGGCAGAGGTTCTGATTCTATAGAAAGAATTACTAATACTATCACTTATAATTTTTTACCCTTTATTTTACAAATTACAATTGTAGGATTTTCTTTGATATATTTTAGTTTAGCTTCTTCCATAGTAGTCGGCATAACTGCTCTTTCTTTTATTTTGTTTAGTTTTTTCGTTCAGCAAGCTCAGCAGTCTGCCAAATTAGAAGCTAATGATGCTGAAGATTTAGAAAAAGGAAATATTAGCGATGTTTTTACCAATATTGAATCTATCAAATATTTTGGAAAGGAGTTTTTAATACGTCGTAAGTTTAGAGATTTTGTTTTAAATACAAAGAAGGCTAATTTGAAGTACTGGGAATATTATAGGTGGCTCGAAGCTGGACAGGTTTTTATTGTGACAGTTGGAACGTTATTCTTGCTTTATTTTCCTATCGTTAAATTTTTGGCTGGGGGAATAACACTTGGAACTATTGTTTTCATTTATACTATTTATGTAAATTTAATAGGGTCTATGTGGAATTTTGTTGGTGGGATACAGGAATTTTATAGGTCTATGGCAAACTTTCAGTCCTTATTTGATTATGGAAAAATTCCTCGAAATATCGAAGATAAAGCTGGGGCTAGAGTTTTGAAGATCAATAAAGGAGCTATTGAATTTAGAGATATCGATTTCAAATATAAAAAGCGGAAAATATTTCAGGATTTTAATTTAAAGATTGAGGCTAATAAGAAAATTGCTTTTGTCGGGCACTCAGGATGTGGAAAATCTACTCTTATTAATTTACTATATCGTTTTTATGATGTCGAGAAGGGTGCAGTTTTAATTGATGGCGAAGATATTCGGGACTTTAAGCAAGAGAGCTTAAGGAGCGCTATGAGTATTGTGCCACAGGAGTGTGTTTTGTTTGATGACAGTATTTGGAATAATATTAAGTTTTCTAATCCTAAAGCCACCAAGGATGAAATTAAGAAAGCAATTAGATTTGCACAGTTGGAAAAAATTATTGCCGAAATGCCTGAAAAAGAAAAAACGATTGTGGGGGAGCGTGGTGTAAAGTTATCTGGTGGTGAAAAACAAAGAGTTTCTATTGCACGGGCAATTTTAGCGAATAAGAAGATTTTGGTTTTAGATGAGGCAACAAGTGCATTGGACAGTGAAACTGAGTTTGAGATTCAGAAGAGTTTGGCGAAATTAATGAAGGGTCGTACTTCTATTATTATTGCGCATAGGTTATCTACAATTATGCATGCGGATAAGATTGTTGTTATGAAGAAGGGTAAGATTATTGAGGTTGGGACTCATGACGAGTTGATTGGGAAGCGTGGAGAGTATCGGAGATTTTGGGGATTACAGAAAGGTGGGTATATAAAATAATTTCTTTGAAGTTATTTTTATTAGAGATTTAGATGATTTTGGGAGTGATAGTCAAAATTTTAAATCGGTAAGTTTAAAAGTTGAGAGTAATATTTTTTATTATGGTAAGTAAACAAAGTTTGCGAGTGAAAGGATCTCTTTGTAGCTTTGACTTTGTTATTTCTTTCTGTGCTGGCTAATAATTGTTTCCCTAGGGAGCATTTATGCAAAATTATCTAAATTTTATATTTTACTATGATATCTATTAATGATTTTACAAAAGGTTTTGAAAGAGAAAATTTGCTTGAGAATATTAACTTGGTTATTCATTCAGATAAACGAATCGCCTTGGTTGGTAAAAATGGTGCTGGTAAGTCTACTTTTTTGAAGTGTTTATCTGGTCAGGAGGATTTTTCTGGTCGGATAGTTAGTGAGGGTATTGGGGTTAGTATGATGGAACAAGAAAGTAATTTTGAGAATTTGGATAGGTCGTTTAGGGATTATATGGAAGATAAAAAAAAGAGATTGGAAGATAAGAAATATGGAATGGAACAAAAAATGGGGACCCCTGAGATATATGAAGATGAGGATAATCTTAATTCTTTGATGGATAGATATAATCTCCTTTTGGCGGAAGATTCGATTGATTCTGAGAATGTTAATCTGATTGATATTTTGGGTAAGCTCGAAGTTAGTGAAGATATTTTGTCCCAGAAGATATCGAGTTTGAGCGGAGGGCAAAAGGTGAAGCTTCGACTTGCGGAATGCCTTGCTCGGAAGGCTGATATTTATTTTTTGGATGAACCGACGAATCATTTGGACTTGAAATCTTCTGAATGGCTGGGGCAGTATGTTAAGGATAATATTAAATCTTTGATTGTTATTTCTCATGATAGATATTTTTTAAATGAAATTGTTAATGAGGTTTTGAAGATTGAGGATAAGAAGTTTGAGAAATATGCTGGTAGATATAGTGATTATGAGGAGAGTGAGCGTGAGCATTTACGACTCCTTGGACAGAAATTTAAGGACGCTACTCGGAGGAAAGCTAAGTTGATGGAGAGTGCTGCTGAGAAGCGACGCTGGGCTGGTCTCGCTGGGAGTAAGAGGTTAAAGTGCTTGGCGGATAGGCTAGAGAGGGAGGCTGGTGAGGTTGTTATTGGGGTTAACCCTGCGGACTTAGTTATTGATATAGAAATAGTTTTTCCCGATAAGAAGTTACACAAGTGTGAGGTTTTTCGGCTTTCTGGTGTGACTAAGAAGTTTGGCAATCGGGTTCTTTTTGAGGGAGTTGATTTGGAGATTGAGCAAGGGGAGAAGATTGCTGTTATTGGGGGGAACGGTTTTGGGAAAACTACTCTCTTAAAGATATTAATGGGAATTGAAAAAGCTACTAAGGGTTCTGTTTTTAGGAGAGATAATTTGAAGATTGGTTATTTTGATCAAGAGCTTGATGGAGTTAGTGGAGGAAAAACTGTGGCTAAATTTATTGAAGAGAAATGTGGGAGAGATATTGAGGTTTTGAAGATGACACTTTCGAAGTTTGGATTTAAGGATAAGTTTTTGGTCCAAAAAATTGGAAAATTGTCTGGTGGAGAGAAAGGTCGTCTTAATTTACTTCGGATTACCTTAGAGAACAATGAGATTTTATTGCTTGATGAGCCAACTAATAATTTGGATATTCATTTGAAGGATTCTTTAGAGAAAGCTATTAGGGATTTTCCTGGCACAGTTGTTATTGTTTCGCATGATAGGTATTTTATGGATAGGATTGCTACTCGGGTTTTGGATGTTGGTGATGGTGAGATTAAAAGCTATGAAGGAAATTATTCGGAGTATTTGGAGTCACAAGATAAAGAATTAGCTATCAAGCGTTCTTTTAGAACCAATATAAATTGTGTATAATTTTTTAATTCCGATAGGCCTTAAGCTTTCCTTAAATGCTTTCATGTTTGGATCTTGAGCTTCTGCTCCGGTAGCATATATTTCGTCTTTTCCTATTTCCTCTGAGATTAAATGATAAAACAACTGAGATAGTCCAGTAATTCCGTGAATATTTTTTTGGATTAGTAATGCCCAATTATCTCCGTACTTTATTGCAACTGCAAAACCCAGAAGTTTTCCATCACTTTCTATATAGAGTTTTTTATTTTCACACTTATCAATATAATTTAGATTTTTTTTGGTCTCTTTTAGCTCATGTTCAAATAACTCTTTTGTCAATTCTTTGACTTCTTTTTTTCGTTTTTCATTTCCCCATTCTTCTAAAAATTCAATCACTTTATCTTTAGGATAATCTTGCAATATTCTAAAATCATAATCTTTCTTGAATTTCTTAATTTGATTTCTTATCCTTTTGAATTTTGATCCTTCCAAATTTATCCAATCATTTGTAGAATAAAAAAACTCCAAACCTAATTCTTCTTTTTTATCTATTGTATATATATTTTCTATTTTATCGATATCATTTTCAAAACCTGTTCCTATTATTTGATTTGATATATCCTCGTGATTATCTGGATAAATTAATAACGGATTAACTTCTTCAATTAATTCATTTTCGTAAAGTATGCCGTTTTTTGTAAAACAATTTTGAAATATAAATAAGGGATTGATAAAGAAAGTTTCTTTTTTTATTTTGTTGCTAAATTTTAAGGCTGTATTAAAATCCATGTTAATGTCACTCCATGGTATTATATAAACTTTGTTTAGAAGCTAATTTTCTTTAACAAAACCAAGTAGAATTGTTGCGATTAATGCTACGCAGAATATATATATAAACATTGTTTCTGGTGAGATGTCCCAGAGTATACCTGCAATTAAGCCTGCCAAGATATTTACTAGTCCTGTTACGAAATAATATACTCCCATTGCTGTCGCTTTCATATTGCCTGCAAAATCTGAGACTAGGGCTTTTTGGTTTGATAGTGTGATTGCATTAACGAGACCATATGCTGCGAATATTATTGTTATTGATGTTAGATTGTGTGTATTAAAAATGAAGGCTAGACTGACTATTGCAAAGAGGAAAAATCCCATTAAGAGGACTTTTTTTCTTCCAATGGAGTCTGAAAGTTTTCCGAAAAATGTTGTAAACCCTGCAGAGACTGTATTAAAGAGGAGAAAGAGAAGAAGGGGGGCTAGAAACCCACCTGTTATGTTTTTTGCTATTAGTATTATGAAGAAGTAGAGTCCAAAGTTGGCAAGAGTAAATACGGAGAGTGTGAATATTATGTATTTTAATCTTGTATCTAGAGATTTTATAGATTTAAGGAATTTTGTTTTTTGTTTTTTTCTACTTGTTTTACTTACGAATATTAGTGGTATGAGAGACATTGATGATATTGCCGCCGCTGTTATTATTATTGCTGAAAAACTCCAGTTAAGTCTCCAGAATAAGAGTAAAACCATAAGAGATCCAATGATTGCTCCTGATGTATCCATTGCTTGGTGTATTCCAAAGCTCCGTCCTCTTTTTGTTGTTGTATCTATTAGGATTGCGTCTCGTGGCGCGTCTCTGACTTTTCCAAATCTTTCTAGTGATACAAATGTTATGATTTGAGATGTTGTTGTTGCAAAGGCTAAGAGTAATCTAAAAATAATTGATGTTAGATATCCTGCAAAGACGAAACGTCTTCTTCTTCCTGTTATGTCGGAAAGATATCCGCCTATAAGTTTAATTAAACTTGAGAGTCCTTCCCTAAGTCCCGAGATTAGTCCTATTGCTAGACCTGCTCCCCCTAGGGATGTAATTATAAATGGCAAGAGCGGGGTTATCATCTCGCTACCTATATCATTTATTAGACTTGAGCTTCCTAAGAGATATATATTGGAATCTCCTTTGGAAATGTTTGTATCTCCGTACTTTGGAGTGGAATATTTCGTAATGCTTCTTTGTGATTTGTTTGATTTTATTAGTTTTTTCATTAGATTATATGTATTAAGTATCCGTATAGTATAAAGCTAAATGCCCTTGGAATTAGTCCGTATATTATGAAATTTCTTTTTGAAAAATTCATTGCGCCTAATAAAACGGGAAGATAAGGTAGTGGAGATATTGCTGCTATCGGGACTATTATTTTTCCGTATTTATTTGTAAGACTAGTAATATCTTCTCTTGATCTTTTTAGTGTCAAAAGATTCACAGCGGTATGCATATATTTTTTACCAAAGACAAATCCCAATATTGAGCCTATCGTTGACCCGAGGATTGTTATAATGATTGCATAATTGATATTGATTCCTGCAAAGATTGCTGCTGTGAGTACCATGACGGGAGAAATTAATTGAGGAGCTAAGTCCAATAGTAAAGATAATGTGAAGAGTGACGGAATTCCATAATTTTGAACTGCAACTTTTAATTCTTGTTGTAATATTTCAGAATTTATTAGGGCATAAGAAATTAATATAAATGATACCATGGTTATCATGGTCACTCCTACTCTTAGCATCATCCGTGTCTTTTTTTTAACTAATTTCATCTAATTGATTTTGGGCTTTGAGAATATTAATTTCTAGGTCTTGATTTTTATTTAGGAATTTTTTAAAAAGGCTTTGTATTTCTTCATTTTGTTTTCTACTCTCCCCTTTTATTTCTTTTAATTTGCAGTATAATTCTATTTCTTTGTCAGAAATATATAATAATGGAGCTTTCTCGTTTCTCGTTTTTTTAAAATTGCCTTTCATTATATTTTTAAAAATATCCTCTGCAACTTGGGATAGATTATCTGCTGATATATTGGATTTTGACATTTCTTTTATTTGGAATTTTTGTGACAGAATTTGTTTTAATACGAGTGTGTTTAGTTCTTTACTTTTTTTCAGTTTAAAAATTTTGTCTTCGGGAAGCATTTGGAATTTTCTTATTGTTCGAAAAACTTTTCTTTCGAAATAATTTATGAATTCTGATTTATTTAATTCGCGACCATTGGTAAATTTCCAAACTGCTTTCATAATTTATATTTTTTGAATTTATTTCTTTCTTCTTCTTTGTCTCCGGTTGAATATGCTTCTTGAAGAGACAATGCTTCGCTTTTGCCTTGTTGTTGGCTATAATATATTGCTGGTTTGCCGTAGTCATCTGAAATATGATTTTTAAATGTCGTGATAATTTGGGATTCTTTTGCATCTCTTGCTACTACGAACCATATGTTATTTATGTAGAAATGTCTGCCTATCATGGTTAATGGTAATATTTCTTCTGTTATTAGGTTTTTTTCTAGAAGGTATTGAAGACGTGCGGCTGGGGATTTTTCACAAAGAAAGCATCCGCCTCCAGGAGTTGGATATTTTATTTTGTAGTTTTCTGCTAGTTCTATTTGTGTTTTTCTTCCTCTTCCTGTGATTGATAAGAGTTTGTCCCTATCAACTAATCCGGATTTCTCAAATGAAGTTTCTTTTATTTTCTGCGCACAAAGTGGTCTTAAAATTTCAAAACCTATTTCTTTATCTATTATCTTCATTGCTGAGCTTATTTGAGACATTGGTCTTTGCCCTATAACTTCACCTGTTGCAATTAATTTGATGCCATGAGAATCTGCATATTCTTTTGCTTTTTTGAACATAAAAATTTTACAATCTTTACAGGGATTAATGCCTGCGCCTGTTCCGTGTTTTGGATTTTTTAGGATTTCGAGGTATTCTGATAAAAGTGGCTCTTTGTTGACGTCCATAATTTCTAATTTCACTTTTTCTTTTTGGGTGAAGTTGAAATTGCAATTTATATTACAACATCCGCAGCCGAATGGGAGTGCAAAATAGAGAGCTGTTATTTCAAAATCTTGATCTTGAAGTAGGCGTATGACTAAACGAGAATCTAGGCCGCCAGAATAGAGAACTAGAGCTCGCTTTGGTTTAGTTGTTGATTTTGGTAAAATCTTTGGCTTCACTACTTGTTCTATATTTTTTTTAATAGATTTCATAAAATATCTTAGATAAATCAATTTAAGAAGTTTTGGACAAAAATTAAATCTCTGCAAACAACACTACATATTTCTTCTCTTTCTCTTTTGCGCATTTAGGGCACTGTGTGTAATAATAATACATATGTTTCAATTGCTTTTTCTCCAGCTTCACATATTCTTCCATTTCTTTTGTCCACTTCTTTATATTACTATAAGAACCTTCGAAAACTCTTGTTAGAAATGTTCCACTCACTTTTACGTCGTGAACTCCTGGTATTGCTCTTTTTGTGCTTATGTATACATTTGTGTGAAATAAAGATGCTTCATCAGTTAGAACCATCGTGTCTTTTAGTGATGCTTTTGCTTTTTTGATTTTTTCGGTGTTCCTGTGAATTACATTTGTGAAATTAAGTGGAACATGGAAGAATGAGAAAACTTTGTCCTTGATAAACATTTTATCTTTCCATGTCACTTTTTTCTTATCCCATTTTTTTGGGTCGAAACTTGAGCAACATTCTACATCACCATCTTTCATGAATTATAAATGTTGGTTCTATATTTAAATGTTTTGGATATGAAAAATCATTTTTTTGGATATGCTAGTTTTTCTAATTTTTCTAATTCTTCTCTATGGCTTTCTATTTCTGAAAGAAGATTTGTAATTTGTGATGCAGCTGCATTTTTCACATCAAGAGGATGAATGGTTTCTTTAATAACTGCTTTTTCTAATTCTTTATAAGTTTCAAATTCTAAATTGCCGCCAAATTTTTTTGGTCGCTCTATTATTAGTTTTTCATTTTTATCTTGAAGTAGAACAAAGGCTATTTTTTCAAAAAATCCCATTGTCCCATTATCACTATTACCTGCTATGAAGTCCGCTGATTTCACTTTTTTCTGAACTGTCTCTGGAGAATCCATTAATCCTATTTTCGAAGCTTCAACTGAAGCTGACATTTTTTTGCCAACTAATCCTGGAAGGAATGGGACCATCAGTTCTATTCTTTTTTTGTATCCTAATTTTGGAAGTTGTTCTCTTGCCATTACCATAATTTTTCTTTGATCTATTGCCCCAATTTGCATATCCACTTTTAAGTATTCTTCATCGAGTGCTTGCATCAGTGGGTAGATGTATCCTGATAATTTTGGATTGTCTCCTAGTTTGACTACTTCCGAGGCGGCTTTGTGGCAATCATGGACAGTTGTTTGGCTTGAGATTTTGAATATATCTAAAACGTAATCTTTTGATAGTTGAAAATCTGAGCCTTTTATGAATTCTAGTTTTTCTATATTGGCTCCCATTGCTTTTATCATTAGGGGTATTATTTTTGCGTAAAAATCGTAACGATATTCCAAGACTTCCCATGGTGTGTTGTCAAGAGCTGCGTGCAAATCCGCGAGGAGAATTTTCACCCTAAATCCTGCGTTTAGAAGGTCTGCTAGTTTTAGTCCCCATATAAAGTATCCGATATGAGGGACTCCTGTTGGTGTGGTTCCGATGTATACTGAAGGTTCTTCTTTTTCTTCTAGTAGTTTTTTTAGTTCTGATTCTCCTATTATTTCGGCTGTATTTCTTTTGATTAGGTTTAGTTTTTCTTGGGGGTTCATAGTATGTTTTGGATAATCCGGTATTTAAGTTTTGTTAATTTCTGCTTTTTCCCAAACTATAAAAACCCCTTTTTGCATCTTTTGATATGGAAGATGTTAGTAAGATTTCGCAAGACAAAATTAACAAGACGGAATCTTCCCATTTTAATTCTAAAAAATCTAAACTCCGAAATTCATCTTATGATGTTTTAATTTTAGGAGGAGGTCCTGCTGGATTAACTGCGGCGATTTATACTGGTCGTTACAATATAAAAACACTAATTGTAGCTGCGAGTTTTGGTGGGACTGCGAATTTGGCTGGAGAGGTTGAAAACTGGCCTGGATTTATTGGTTCTGGACAAGAGTTAATGACGAACATTAAAACACAGGCTGAAAAATTTGGGGCTGAATTTTTAGAGGCTAGTTTTGAGAAAGTGGAAAAAGATGGGGATGTTTTTGTCCTGCATTATGGAGATAATATTGCCAAGGCTAAGAGTTTAATTGTATGTCTTGGAACAGAGCATAGACAGTTGAATATTCCGGGAGAAAAAGAGTTTTTGGGGAAAGGTGTTAGTTATTGTGCCACGTGTGACGGAAATTTCTTTAAGGGAAAGGAGGTTGCAGTTATTGGCGGGGCTAATTCGGCTGCTAAGGCTGCACTTTATTTAGCGGATATTTGTGATAAGGTGACTGTTGTTTATCGTGGGAATGAAATGAGATGTGAGCCCGTGAGTCTGGTCGCGATTAAGAATAACAAAAAGATTAATGTTATTTATAATGCGGTACCTATTGAAGTTTTAGGAGAAAATGTTGTTAGTAGACTTAAAATTCTAAAGTCGGAAGTTGAGGGTAAAGAGTCGGAGGAGGTTTTGAATGTTAGTGGGATTTTTATTGAGGCTGGGGCGGTTCCTGCAACTGAGGTTTTAAAAGATTTGGGTTTGACTATGGATAGTGGTTATATTGTTACTGGGAAGGATTGTAAGACTAGTGTGGATGGAGTTTTTGCGGCTGGGGATGTTAGTGACAGTAAGTTGAGACAGATGATTACGGCTGCTGGAGAAGGGGCTGTTGCGGCTAAGGGTGTTCATGAGTTTTTGATGGGAAAATAGACTATCCTTTTAATCTTCTTTGACTTAAAAATAATACCTTATTATCTTCTACTATAGCTTTTGCTTGCCATGGTTGAGTTATATTCCCCTTTGAACCAGTATAAAAAGACAGCCCACATTTAGATGTCAAAAATGGACTTTCCAAATCAGGAAGAAATTTTTTATAAATCGCGCCATAATCAGAACCAAATTTTATAAAAAAGGTTCTAATGTGGTCTTCAAATTCTTCGTATAGTTTTACTCTTTCTTCTGTAACCATAATGGAAACGTATCTCAATGCAGCTTCTCGCCTGTCGAGATTTAAGCCTTTTATATTATTACTCCCATCCTGCAATAACCTATCTATACACGGCAAAGAATCAAAGCTCTCGTTAACCTCTTTGTAGGTTTCTTTAAGCGTACTCCAAAATGATTTATTCTCTGAGTAAAAAACTGAGACAGGTTTCAAATTAAATATCCCCTCGTATTTAGAATTAGATAACATTTTTAAAAAACTATCATTATATTCTTCCACATCTTCCTTAGGTATATCATTTGCGAATTTTACTCTCCCATCTCCAGTTGAAATAGTGATTGCCAGCCCTGGATTATAAATCTTTTTTACCTCATTATGTATAGCAAACAAATGATCTAAGGATCTTTCTTCACATAAATCAGCAGAAGAAATAGCTAGATTGGGATTTTTTGCCCCGCCCCAAAATTGTAGAAAATGTATAGGAAGTTCTTTATCTAGTCTGTGCCTGATGTTTTGAATTATAGCCGGCTTCCTTGTTGCGTCTTTTTTGCCACACCTATGTTCTCTATGTGTAAAAATATTATATAATCTTTCTTCCAATTTTTCAGTTGTTGGCATAATAATAATACGAGATTGCATCTTTATAAGAGTTAGTGCCTGTAGTCATTATAAAATAATTACTTCATATCCTTTTCAATTTGCAATCTTATAAATGTCCAGCCAAAAGCATAACTATCAATCTATTTTATGATATTGAACCGAAGCAGCATAGCAAGGATAAAACCCCGTTATAGCAAATGCAAATCCCTCTTTTGAATCCTGCATCTTCCTTGATAGGCTACAAGAATAAGCGTTTGCACCTTCCGGCAATCTTCTTTCAACTTCATCGCTTATGTCTTCTGACTTGGAAATTATAAGCACAGGATTGTCGACGGTTCTTCCTGTTCTTGTTTCGTAGAATAATGATTTAATTTCTCCTTCTGGATTTACAAAAACTTTTTCTATATTGCCCATATTAAGGAGAATATTTTTAAGTTTATAAAGTTATATGGGTTTGATTACATCCTTTCCAGTCTCGCAATTCTCTTAGACAAGGGTGGATGAGTCTGAAACCATTCTTTTTCCTTTGTAGGTTTTGCCAAGAACAATGGCGAGACTGCACCAGAAACTTTCATCGGAGTGTTATTCTTTATTTTTGTTAGGGCTCCAATTAATCCCGTTGGGGTTCGCATGAATTTCACGGCAGAAGAATCGGCTGCGTATTCCCGTTTTCTCGATATTGATAGCTGGACGAGTGCTACGATTATTGGAGCGAGGATTGCAAGAGCAATTCCGATTATCATGAATATCACGTTATTATTATTTCTATTATTTCCTCCCGTGAATGAAGACCAAAATAAACTTCGTAAAAACATTTCGGAAATTATTGCTATCATTCCGACTAGAACTGCGGTCAGAGTCATAAAGCGGATGTCATAGTTTGCGATATGGGAAAGTTCGTGAGCGAGGACGCCTTCAAGTTCCTGTTTTGATAGCTTGTCTAGCGCTCCTTGTGTAACACATACGATGGCATGCTCCGGATCTCTTCCTGATGCGAAAGCATTGATTTGTTGGTTTTGCATAATGTAGAGACGCGGTTTTGGTAGACCAGATGCTAGGCACAATCCCTCTACTGTGTTGTGATATTGTCTGTATTGTGGGCCTTTTGCTAGTTTTGCATTGGCAGATGCTATTGCTATTTTGTCTGAATTATAAAAGCCTATTAGGACGTAACCGATTGATATTGGGATTCCTATTATTAGGATTAGGAAGAAGTAGTTTCCACCTATTATGAATGCAATTGAATAGGTTAGCAACAGTAAAGTAAAAAGGATAATTGTGACTAGGAAATAGGAACTGATTTTGTTTTTTCTGATTTCGTCGTGGAATGAGAGGCGTTGTGTTTGCATAAATTTGAGAGGTGAGATTGGTTTTTATATTTTGGTATGGAAAAAATTTATCCGCGAATTTTCACGAATGGCGCGAATTTTTAGAATTCAATCTTGGGCACTGCCTTTGCTGCTTCTGGAATTTTTAAATATTCTCTTGCCTTAAATCCGTATAATGAAGCAAACCACATACCTGGAACTTTTTTCGTCATTACATTATAAGACATTATCCCGTCGTTATAATATTGTCGAGCGTATGCGACCTTGTCCTCTATTGAGGAGAGTTCTTGTTGCAGTTGAAGGAATGTTGTATTCGCTTTTAGATCTGGATATCCCTCTGCAATTGCGAAGATTGACTTTAGGGCTGATTGCAATTGATTTCCTGCCTGCATTTTTTTCTCAACACCCTTTGCTGAGACTAATGCTTTTCTTGCATCAGTTACTTCTTTTATTGCCGCTCGCTCGTGCTTCATATAACCCTTTACTGAGGACAATAGATTTGGAATTAGGTCAGAACGTTTTTTTAGTTGAACATTAATTTGCGCTAGGGAGTTGTCTATTTGTTGAGATAATGCCACGAAACGATTATAATAAGTTAAGAAGGTTGCGACTATAATTGTTAATATAGCAATTAGAATCCAAGTTATCATATTTTATTTAGTTCGATTAAATTTATAAACATTACTGTTATCCTTTATTTATGGATAGGAGGTTGTTAATTGGTATTGGTATTTTGATTCTTGTTGGTCTGGGATTTTTATTTGTGACGAATATGACTGGGAATGTAATAACAGGTTCTACTTTTAATAATGAGATTATTCATAATGAATATTTTCGAATAAATAATTCTGGAAATGCCACACCTAATATTGAAATAAATAAAAGTGAGGTGAAAAATGGTTAAAATAAGTGTGGATAAAGATAAATGCATTGGATGTGGTGCTTGTGTTGCAACTTGTCCTAAGAGTTTTGAGATGAGAGAAGGTAAAGCTCATGGCAAAGGAGACAGTGATTGCGCTAAAGCTGCTGAGAGTGGATGTCCGGTTGGGGCTATTTCAGTTGTTTAATTTTTGAATAGTGCGCAAACAGGAGATATATGTTGTAAGTAGATATAATTATTTTATTGCATAAATTAATTTTTTGATAAGGATGTTTCTTATCTGATGAAAAAGAAATTAATAAGGAAGGAATTCTTCAAGTTAAAATAAGGGACATTCTTATTCAGTATAATATAAAGAAAAAAATAAAAACCCCGGGAAGCTGGATTGTAGGGAATAATTATCATAAAAATTTATTTTTAGAAAGTTTTATAAATAAATGTTAACTATAGTTAACTATGTATTCACTACCTCAGGAAATCGAAGTTTGGTATATCCTTCCTGCTATTCGCAAAGAACTAGCTAAGCTATTGACAAATAAGTATGGGTTTAGTTATGAAAAAGCGGGAAATGCTCTTGGAATTAGTAAAGCGGCAGTTAGTCAATACTTATCCAACAAGAGGGCGAATAAAGTTAAACTTAATTCAAAAACGAAAGTTGAAATTAAAAAATCGGCTATTTTAATTAGTGAAAATCCTAAGATTGCTATTTTAGAAATTCAAAAAATCCTTAGATTTATGAAGGACAATAAGTGCAGTTGTAATGTCTGTAAGCAATATAATAAGGAGGTTTTGGATTACTGTAATTGTGATCCTGAATATTGAAATGGAAATTTATTTAGACAATGCTGCGACTACCAAGGTGGATGATAATGTGGCTAAATTTGTGGATGAGGTTATGACGCTTAGTTATGGGAATGCTTCTAGCTTGCATAATGTGGGAAAGATAGCTAAGGCTAAGCTTGAATATGCCAGAGAGAAAATTGCTGGTTATTTTGGATGTGAACCAAAAGAGATTATTTTTACTAGCGGGGGGACTGAATCTAATAATTTGGCTATTCGTGGACTTGCAAAAGCTAACCCCGAAAAGAAACATATTATAACTTCTAGCATAGAACATCCTTGCGTTTTGGATACTTGTAGAGATTTGGAGAAAGAGGGCTATGATGTTGACTATTTGGATGTTGACAGCGAAGGTATGGTGAGTATTGATGATATTAGAAGAAAGATTAGGGATGATACGCTTTTAGTTTCAGTAATGTATGTTAATAATGAAATTGGGGTAATTGAGCCTGTCGAAGAAATTGGGAGAATCTGTAAGAAGCGTGGTGTTTATTTTCATACTGATAATGTGCAGGGATTTTTGAAGGAAAATCTTGCTATGGCTTCTATTGATTTGATGTCGGTTTCTGGGCACAAGGTTTGTGCACCCAAGGGTATTGGGATATTATATGTTCGAGACGGAGTAAAAATCAAACCTATCGTGACTGGAGGTGGACAAGAGGGTGGGCTTAGAAGTGGAACTGAAAATGTGCCTGGGGCGGTTGGACTAGCTGCTGCTATTGATGTTGATTTTAAAATTGATAATGTTAGGGCTAGTCGGGACTTGATTATTGAAATGTTAAGAGAGATTAAGGGTGTTAGGATTAATGGGCATATGAGAGATAGGATTTACAATAATATTAATGTTTCATTTTACGGAATTGAGGGGGAGAGTTTGATGCTTATGTTAAATGAAGTGGGAATCTATGTTTCTACTGGCTCGGCTTGTGCTTCAACTAAACTAAAAGAAAGTTATGTGTTAAAAGTAATTGGGGTTGATGAGATGTATATTCATGGGAGCTTACGCCTTAGTTTAGGGACTGATGTGATTGGAAATGAGAGCTATATTACAGAGAATATTCGAAAGGGTGTTGAAAAATTAAGAGAGATAAGTCCATTTAAATTCAATGAAGATATGGAGGAGGAGTAATGGTAAAAAAGGAAATTAATAAGGATATGACATTTGCGGAGATAATCGAATTAAACAGGGAAGCTGGACGTAAATTAGGTGAGCGTGGTTTATTCTGTGGAGGTTGCCCAATGGCACAGTTCGAGACGTTAGAAGAGGGAGCTAAGCAGCATGGGGTTAATATTGATGAGTTAGTAAAGGAGTTAAATTCTGATGAGCAATGTTGATTATAATAAGAATGTCTTAGATTATTTTAGGAACCCGCGAAATATGGGGGAATTAAAAGATGCTGATGCTGAGGCTATAGTTGGGAATCCGAGCTGTGGTGATGTTATGAAAATTATGATTAAAGTTAGTGATGACAAGATTTCGGATATAAAATTTCAGACGATGGGTTGCGTTGCTGCTATTGCTACGAGTTCTATGACTACAGAATTGGCTAAAGGAAAGACATTAAAAGAAGCAGAGAAAATAACAAACAAGGATGTTTCAAAGGCTTTGGGTAAATTGCCTTCGATTAAGGAGCATTGTTCTAATTTGGCTGCGGATGCTTTGAAGTTGGCTATTACTAATTTTAGAGAGAATAAAAAGTAAACAAGTTAATTATATGTTAGAAGACTTTAAAAATTGAATAAATTATAATGAATCTCCCAAGCTCCCTAACGAGGGAGATTCATTGAATATGATTTAATTAAATAATAATAATTGAAGATTTACTTCTTCTTCTTGGTTGCTTTCTTCTTAACGACTTTCTTTTTGGTTACTTTTTTCTTGACTACTTTCTTTTTGACTACTTTCTTAATAACCTTTTTCTTCTTCTTTCCGCCTCTAGCCATTTTAGCTTCGCAAACGTTACCTTGCCCATCTACATAATATAGAAATCCAGATTTTCGTTCAACGACATTTTTTGCAATGATTTTTCCCATTTTTTAACCTCCTTTTTACCTCTTCTTCGTAAACTTAATTCTTTAGAGTTGATTTTCTATTTAAATGTTTTGGTCATATACAAAATCGGCTAGTAACTCAGAACATCGTCGAGGTTTTAATTTAAAAAAATTTTTGAAAGTAAATTCCGAAATTTTCAATTTATGTTGACTTGGTTATTTTTGTCATTCCACTCTTGAGTGAAAGGAGTTTAGTTATTTATAATCAATTTTATCGACGAGAAGTTGTATTATTTAGCATTTAAAGGAATTTCTAATAAAAATTTCCCATATCCAGAAATATTAAATTTCCATTTTTTGACTTGGATAACTCTGGTCGCATGCATTTTTTCATCGAGCCATATTGCCTTGAAGGGTTTGCAAAATAGTGAAGTTATTGGAAGCCATTGATATCTCTTACATGGAAACAAAAGTGGAGGGGAATTTTTTTGAAACATCAGACCTATGCCTTTTTCTAATGTCATTTTGAGGATTTTTGCTTTAATCGTTTTCTTTTTCCCGTCGATATAATATGTTATTTCTTCCAATGCCATTATATTATTTCTATTATTTTGTTTTTAGATGTATGCCCCTTGAGGATTTTTGCTTTTGCTTTAAAATGCTTTGAAAGAAGTTTTTCTAATTCTTTGTTTGCGGAATTTTCTTTTGCTGGCTTCTTTAGAAAGACTTTTGATATCGTACCGTCGATACTTTTTTGTATTTCTTGACGAGAAGAATTTGGTTGAACTCTTAACTTAATTTTCATTTTTTTCTCGTCGCTACAATTATTGCGAATGCTGCAATACTTCCTGTATCTACTACCATACAATACGGACAGATAGCTTTTATTATAAAAAGCTGGAGATAGATGAAATATATGGCGACTAATGCCGAGGCTGTTATTCCTATATTTAGGATAATTTTTTTATAGTCCTCTGGTTTTCTGGAATTAGAAATTAGTAAAATGATTAGAAACGTAAATGCTATAATGCCGAAATAGCTATTGTTTATTCCGAGAGTACTTTCATATTTTGAGTGTTGGACTATCGAACAAGCAGAGGCTTCTCCTCCGCATATTTCTTTTATTGGGACGAACGCTAGAATGGATGATGCCACTAGGCAGATTGCGAATATAATTAGGAGAGTTTTGTTTTTTACTTTCATAGTTGATTTAGATTGATTTGATATTAAAAGGTTGTGGTAGAGCCAACTATAACTTTGCTGACTTTTTTATAAAAAAACTTTATTCCCTATATTGATCCTTCTAATCTATATTGTATTTCCCTAAGGTCTTCTATGCCTCTATTATATTCCTCATTCTGATGTTTACGAGCTAACCTATACATACTTCCTAAAGAACTATCGTTCTTCATTAAAACTGTAGAAAAATCCTGTCCTGGGAATTCATCTTTTACGATTCCTTTAAATTCCATATCTATTTCTTTTAAGGCATCAAGTTGATCTTTTTCTAATATTTTTATATTTTTTTCCGTTGTGACTATTAAACACATTCTTTGACTAAGATTTATTCCCATTTCTTTTTCAGTAAATGAATCTTTAAATAATTAACTGGTCATAATTTCTATTCCGTCTCTATGCTTTAACGGATGATTTTTTCCTACTGGCTGCTTAGTCCTGACATCTATTGCCTTAATGAATTTATCTCCGATGTCTGTGTAGGGAGTATGCGAAGTCTAGGCGGTTGAGCCTTGGGGTAGAGGAAGCAGTCTGGAAGGACGTTGCCTTTTGAGTCTGCGAGTTTCTCAGTCAGTATCTCCGACAGCATTTAACAACTCTTAAGTTTCAAGAAATATTAAAGTAGGGCAAAGCCCTACTGTTCATAGATCAACATGAACAACATAATAAGA
>VAPK010232852.1_pt1 | contig 41242 bp, 35 predicted proteins | sample 3395031 | NCBI WGS metagenome assembly VAPK01 (sample SAMN08290443, study PRJNA428436) | hydrothermal vent metagenome | isolation source: Deep-sea hydrothermal vent chimney 1 | place: Pacific Ocean: Juan De Fuca Ridge
ATTAAAATAAACAATAGAAGGGTTGTCATTCTTGATGAAGATGGTTTTGAATATACATGTATGTTACATGAAATTGTGCTGAATTCTAATTTAACAGAATTGATTGATGAAGTTTCCAAAACAAAATCCAATACCGCAAAATCTACGTCTTCAAAAAAAAATACAAAAGGAAAAATCAAAAATAAATCCAATATTTTGGAAGTAGATCTTCATATCCATGAACTAATTTCTTCCGAAAAGGGAATGAGTAATTTTGAAATGTTAAGTATTCAATTAAGTGAGGCAAAAAACAAACTGGAAAATGCCATAAAAAACAAAAATCAGCGCATTGTTTTTATTCATGGAATTGGTGCAGGTGTATTAAAAAAGGAACTCTATAAATTATTCAAAATATATCCGGTGGAATATACCGATGCTTCCTATCAAAAATACGGACGAGGAGCTACGGAAGTATATATATTTCAAAATAAAAAATAATTTACCTAATCATTTAATTTAAAGATGTTTGAAAAACTCCAAAAAGGTATGTATCATTAAAAATTAACGATTCATCACCACTTTTTAAAACAACATCATGTAAAACAACGATATGTTCATATGCAATTACTGTTACACCATCTTCATCAAAAACTTTATTATTTTGAATGGCAATAGTACCAGAAACTCCAGTCCAGTTCTTTAGTACCTTTGGTTCAACCGGAGGCACTACTGTGCAAAAGTAACTTGAACTAACATTAGCATCAAATACTCTGTCAGTAACTGTATAGGCACCATTTTCAGTGACAGAAACTGGTAAAACAGGCAAATCACTATTTTTGATCTGTTGATCTGTTAAAGTAACAATCAGGGCTTCTTTTTGCCCATTTGTACTTAAACGATATAGCGTAATATTTATATCACCACAAGTATTTACATTTTCTTCAAATTCAAAACTTGCAATATCTAAATTACCATCGTCGCAAGAGAACATGGTCAGTAAAGTCAATAATAAGAATACTTTCTTCATAAAATTATAATATCATGCAAAAATAAGAGATTTATTCACTAAAGTAAATCAAAACTCAAAATAAAAATATTTACTTTTGCTTATGCAAAAAATATACTTAGACAACGCTGCTACAACTCCAATTGACAAGGATGTTATTTCTATTATTACAGAAACCATGGAAAGCACCTATGGAAATCCATCTTCCACACACCAATTTGGAAGAAGTGCACGAGCAATGATTGAGCAATCTCGTAAAAAGATTGCACGAATATTAAATTGTTCTGCAACTGAAATTGTTTTTACCGCAGGTGGTAGCGAAGCAGATAATCTCATCTTATTCAATGCTGTAAAAAATTTGGGCATCAACCGTATCATAACTTCCAAAATTGAACATCATGCAATTTTACATACGATCAAAGTATTGCAGGATGATTATCATATCAAAGTTGATTTTGTTGATCTGAATGCCTTTGGTGAAGTAGATCTTGATCATTTAGACTCCTTGCTGCAGGATACTTCTTATCAAACTCTGGTAAGTTTAATGCTGGTGAATAATGAGCTTGGTAATATTATTGAGATGGATAGAGTTGTTGAGATTTGTAAAAAAAACAATGCTTTATTTCATTCAGATACGGTGCAGGGAATTGCGCATGTACCTATTGATTTGCAAAAAACACCCATTGATTTTATTGCAGCCAGCGCCCATAAATTTCACGGACCAAAAGGTGTTGGATTTGCAGTTTTTAAAAAAGGTTTTGGAATATTACCCTTATTACATGGTGGAGAACAGGAAAGAGGTGCACGGGCCGGTACCGAAAATACCCATAGTATCATTGGCATGGAAAAAGCTTTAAGTATTGCAACAGATCATTTTGATGAGCATAAAAGCTACATTAATGGACTGAAACAGTATTTTATTACCCAACTTAAAGAAAATTTTAGAGATATTTCTTTTAACGGAAAGTCTGATGATCTGGAAAAAAGTGCTTTCCATATTTTAAACGTTCGTTTTAATAAAGATTATCCTATGTTGCTTTTTAGTTTAGATCTGAAAGGAATTGCAACTTCAGGTGGTAGTGCATGTCAAAGCGGAAGTAATATTGGCTCTCATGTTTTACATTCCATTTTACCCGAAAAAGATACGCTAAAAACCTCTGTTCGTTTTTCTTTTAGCAAGTACAATACCAAAGAGGAAATTGATTATGTTATCAATGTTTTAAAAGAAATTATTTCTTAAATTTCTTCCATAAAAAAACTCTCACAAATGTGAGAGTTTTTTTATATTTCGATCCTATTAAATCAACTGTCCGCATCTAAATAATCAGGAATACCATCTCCATCTGTATCATCATTTGTTGGATCACCATCTCCATTGGCATCTTCATCAATGGTTAGTTTTTCATCACCATCATCATCTCTATCTAAAAAATTAGGAATTCCATCCTCATCCGTATCATCATCGGTAACATCCTTATTATTATTCAAATCTTCCATGTAATCAGGAACTCCATCTGCATCTGTATCAACAATTCTAACAGATCCTAATTCAATATAAAAATAAATAATACCATCTTGTGGAATTGCACCTTGTGCAAAATTCCCATAGGCAAGTCCGGAAGGCATAAAAAGAACACCTTTTCCAGTATTTTCATAATCGAAAGATTCATCAGGATAAATTACTTTTTGCCCTTCTTTAAAATGTGGAATTCCATATTGCCAACCTTGTATGGTTCTTGGCAATAATAACCAGGAGTTTGAAGCGGTAAAACTTAGATTCTCATCAAATTTAATACTATCAATGGTAAATCCCTGGTATTTTATCTGAACGGAATCATTTTTGGTAGGATTAATTCCTATACCTTCAAAATCAGTGTAATAGTACAATTTATATTTGATGTCATTTACGGTAACATCCTCTATGTCAACATAGTCGTACAAAGGAATTTCACCATTCATAATGGTATCCACTCTTTTATCTTCATTGATAAAGTGTGATTGTAAAAAATCAACAAGAATATCATCATCAATCAATGCCTGGGCAACCGGATCGTGTGTATCCGCATTTTCATCATCATCACTACATGAAATCAGAGCAACTGACAATAAAACAAACAGGAAATATTTCAATTTCATAAATATTAATAATTAAGTATTTCAATAAAAAATTGAACGCAATTTACAATTTTATATTCTTTTTAGACAAGCAAAATAAAAATTAACAAATGTTTAAATTACTGTTATCTATTCATAAAAGATAAATTTAAATTATTTATCTAAAACTAATTTTACGCATTCTTAAACTTAAAGGAGTAACTTCTAAATATTCATCATCTTTGATATACTCCATACATTCTTCTAATGAGAAATCTACTTTAGGAAATATTTTTGCAGCTTCATCTGTTCCGGAAGAACGCACATTAGAAAGTTTTTTTCCTTTGATAAGATTTACTGATATCATATCTTGTTTACTGTTTTCACCAACAACCTGACCAATATAAATTTCCTGGTTTGGATCAATAAAGAACCTACCTCTGTCCTGTAGTCTGTCAATAGCATAAGCCGTGGCTTTACCCGCAGCAGAAGCAACAATTGCCCCATTAATCACCTCACTAAAATCACCTTTATATGCATCATAACCCCTTAGACGGTGGTTGATAATTGACTCTCCTTGTGTAGCTGTAAGCAAACGATTTCTCAAACCAATCAAACCACGGGAAGGAATATCAAATTCAAGATGTTGCAAATCTCCTTTAGGTTCCATTACCAAAAGATCTCCTTTACGCATGGTTACTAAATTAATTGCCTTACTTGAAAGCTCTTCAGGAACATCAATCACCAGGGTTTCAAATGGTTCTGATTTCACACCATCAATATCCTTTAAAATTACTTTTGGTCTTCCTACCTGTAATTCATAACCTTCTCTTCTCATTGTTTCTATCAAAACAGACAAGTGAAGAATCCCTCTACCAAAAACTACAAATTTATCTTCAGAATCTGTTTCTTCTACACGTAATGCAAGATTCTTTTCTGTTTCTTTAAACAATCTATCACGCAAATGACGAGAAGTAACAAACTTTCCTTCTTTACCAAAAAATGGTGAGTTATTAATAGTAAACAACATACTCATGGTAGGTTTATCTACTTCAATTCTTGGTAATGCATCCGGATTTTCAAGATCAGCGATTGTATCACCAATTTCAAAACCATCCAGTCCTGTAATAGCACAAATATCACCACTTCTAACTTTATCGGTTTTAGCTTTACCCATTCCTTCAAAAGTGTGTAATTCTTTAATTCTTACTTTTTTTGATGAACCATCCGATTTACAAAGCATATAATCTTTTCCGGTAACCAAATCTCCTCTAAAAACCCTTCCAATAGCAATTCTACCTGTAAAGGAAGAAAAATCCAAGGATGTGATCTGCATTTGTGGAGTTCCTTCTCTATACGGAGCCTCCGGAATATTAGCAATAATAGAATCCAGTAATGCAATGATATTATCTGTCGGTTTTTCCCAATCGGTACTCATCCATCCATTTTTTGCAGAACCATATATGGTATCAAAATGTAACTGATCTTCAGTTGCATCCAAAGCAAACATCAGATCAAAAACTTTTTCATGAACCAGATCAGGTGTGCAATTTTCTTTATCTACTTTATTTACAACCACAATTGGCATCAAACCCAATTCCAAAGCTTTGCTTAACACAAAACGAGTCTGAGGCATAGGACCCTCAAAAGCATCTACAAGTAGCAAAACACCATCAGCCATTTTCAATACCCTCTCAACTTCTCCACCAAAATCGGCGTGACCAGGAGTGTCTATCACATTGATTTTAACACCTTTATAGTTTATAGAAACGTTTTTAGATAAAATTGTTATTCCTCTCTCTCTTTCCAGATCATTACTGTCTAATAACAATTCTGTTCTTACTTTTCGCTCATCTAAAATCTTTGCCTGGTCAATAATTTTATCTACCAAAGTTGTTTTACCATGATCAACGTGCGCAATAATTGCGATATTTCTTATAGATTGCATATACTCATTTTTTTGAAAGTGCAAAAGTAGTTGTTTTATTTCGATTTAATAAGTTTATTATCTAGTAAAGTGATAATTATCATGCTCTTTTCAAAAAGATAACTCTACTTTTGTTTTAAAGCATAACAAATTAAAATTTAGGTAATTATGATATACACTTTTCTACCAATGTTCAACTGGAATTATGGAGTTTATGGGGCAATTTTCATGTTTGCCGTATTTGCAGGTCTTATAGTAGCACTTTTGATGCTAATGTTTGGTGGTAAGAAGAAGAAAAGTGAAGAATAACTAGCTTTTCTCTTCCAGAATATTTAAAATATCTTGTTGTATTATTGTTGGTTTATTTGTTTTTTTTTCAACAAGGCACCAAGTTGTTTTTGTTTTTGCCAATAGAGTTTCATTTCTGTAAATATGCACATTTCTGACAGATCTGACTCCTCCTGTTTTACCAATCCATGTGTAAATAGTAATCTCTTCACCTAAAACAGCCTGATTTATATAATCAATCTCATGCCTGATTGCTACCCAAAAATATTTGCTGTTTATTTCTTCATTGGATAAAATAGCCCAGTGAATCTCCGAAATATCATTGACCCATTGTAAATAAACAACATTATTTACATGATTTAATACATCAATATCCCGTTCTTGCACCTTTAAATTGATCTGATGAGAAACTACGTTGTCTGGAATAATACTTTTCAAAATAACCTTTTTTAGAAAGTACAATGTAAGCAATTATTATTTATGTCTATCTATAAGAATATTTTCCACATCAGAAAGTTTAAATCCTTTTGCCTGTAGCAGGATTAAATAATGAAATAACAGATCCGCACTTTCATTTAAAAACAGATTATCGTCATTATCCTTTGCCTCAATAATTACTTCAACTGCCTCTTCACCAACTTTTTGCGCAATCTTATTGATCCCCTTTTTAAATAAGGAAGCTACATATGATTTTTCATCATCTGCCTGTTCGCGTCTTTGGGTTATAACATTTTCCAGTTTGGATAAAAATCCAAAACTGGAATTATTTACGATATTCCAGCAAGTATCAGAACCTGTGTGACAGGTTGGACCATTGGGTGTAACCTGCACCAAAAAAGTATCCTGATCACAATCTAATTTCATATCAATCAAATGTAAAAAATTACCACTCTCCTCCCCTTTCGTCCACAACCTTTGTTTGGTTCTGCTAAAAAAAGTAACCTTTTTCGTTTGTAAAGTTTTTTCAAGAGCTTCTTTGTTCATATACCCTAACATAAGAATATTCTTTGTTTGTTGATCCTGGATAATTGCCGGGATCAATCCATCTGCATTTTTACTAAAATCTGGGTTCATCATATTTTTTTATATCCTTACCGGAATATTATTTTTTAATAATTCTTGTTTCAGATCATTAATTTTGATCTCTTTAAAATGAAATACGCTTGCTGCAAGCGCAGCATCCGATTCACCAATTTGAAATGTATCAACAAAATGTTGCATATTTCCAGCACCCCCTGAAGCGATGATTGGGATATTTAACTCTCTTGACATTCTTTTCAAGGCTTTGTTTGCAAAACCCTCTTTGGTTCCGTCATTATTCATAGATGTAAATAAAATTTCACCGGCACCTCTTTGTTCCACTTCTTTTGCCCATTCAAAAAGATCAATTTCAGTAGGAACTTTTCCTCCTATCAAATGTACTTTCCATTGATCATTCACTTTTTTTGCATCAATTGCAACCACGATACATTGCGAACCAAATTTAGCAGCCAAATCATTGATCAATTGCGGATTTTTTACCGCTGATGAATTAATTGAAACCTTATCTGCACCAGCCCGTAATAATTTTTCAACATCTTCTACTGCTGATATTCCACCACCAACAGTAAAAGGAATATTAATTTTTTGTGCTACCCTTGAAACCAGATCCAATAATGTTTTCCTCTTTTCTTCGGTTGCAGTAATATCTAAAAAAACCAGTTCATCTGCACCTTCTTTACTGTAAATTTCAGCCAGTTCAACAGGATCTCCAGCATCTCTTAGAGATACAAAATTAATCCCTTTGACAGTCCTCCCATTTTTAATATCCAAACATGGAATAATTCTTTTTGTTAACATAATTTCAATTCAAAATTGAATAATTAAAAATTTAAAATGAAATTCTCCAACTCCTTCAAACTAATTCTATTCTCATAGATCGCCTTTCCAATAATCACCCCCTCACAACCTAATTCTGCAAGCTTTGGTAATTCATCCATTTTTGATATTCCTCCACTGGCAATCAAACTAATACCAGGAATTTCTTCTAGTATTTTTTTGTATAATTCAAATGACGGACCAATCAACATACCATCTTTGGCTATATCAGTACTAATCACATATTTGATACCTTTTTCTTTATAATTTTGGATAAATGGAATCAAATCTTCATCTGACTCTTCCTTCCATCCACTAATTGCAATTTTTTCATTATTTGCATCAGCACCCAAAATAATTTTTTCATTACCATACTCTTGCAACCATGCTAAAAACATTTCTTTGTTTTTGATAGCGATACTTCCTCCGGTGATTTGATCAGCACCCGAAGCAAAAGCAATTTTCACATCTCCTTCAGATTTAATTCCTCCTCCAAAATCAATTTTTAAATTTGTTTTGGTTGCGATTTTTTCCAGAATTTTATAATTATAAATCCTGTTTGATCTTGCTCCGTCAAGATCTACGATATGCAAATATTCAATACCATGATCTTCATATTGTTTGGCAACTTCCAAAGGATTTTCATTATAAATTATTTTTGTATCGTAATCTCCTTTTGTAAGTCTGACACATTTTCCATTGATAATATCAATTGCAGGTATTATTCTCATAACTATATTTTATTTAGATCTTTATCTTTTTTATTGAAACTACATTTTTAAAAAATTGTTCAGCAATATCTCTCCGGCTTTACTACTTTTTTCCGGATGAAACTGCACCCCATAAAAATTATCTTTTTGAATGGCTGTTGCATATGTTAATCCATATCTAGATACCGCAATAGCATTTTTGTTATCCTCTACATAATAACTGTGTACCAGATACATATATTCTTTTTCTGTAATTCCTTTAAATAGATCTGTTTTTAAATTCTCCATCTGATTCCATCCGATTTGTGGTACTTTTAACCCTTTTGAAAAACGTTTAACTTGCAATTCGAAAATCCCCATTCCTTCTGTATTAGCTTCTTCCGAAAAAGCACACATCATCTGCATCCCTAAACAAATTCCTAAAACCGGTTGTTTTAAAACAGGAATCAACTTATCCAGTTTTTTAAGTCTTAATACCTTCATGGCTGAACTTGCCTCTCCTACACCGGGAAAAATTACTTTGTCTGCATTTTTTATGATTTCATAATCATCCGTTAAAACGGAATCGTATCCCAATCGATCTAAAGCATATTTAACCGATTGTACATTCCCTGCACCATAATCTATTATTACTATTTTCATTGCATTTATCTTGTTTAAAATTTTAAGTCTTCCCCTCGGGGAAATGTAGAGGAACCTATAGTACTCCCTTAGTGCTAGGTAAAATCATTTTATCAGCATCTCGTTTTACAGCTACTTTTATCGCTTTTGCAAATGCTTTAAAAATAGCCTCAATTTTATGGTGTTCATTTTGACCTTCTGCTTTGATATTGATATTTGCTTTTGCAGCATCACTAAACGATTTAAAGAAATGCAAAAACATTTCAGTTGGCATATCACCAATCTTTTCCCGCTTAAAATCCACATCCCAAACCAGCCAATTCCTTCCTCCAAAATCAATGGCTACCTGCGCCAGGCAATCATCCATTGGCAAGGTAAAACCATATCGTTCAATGCCTAATTTATTTCCAATTGCCAGAGCAAAAACTTCTCCTAAAGCGATTGCAGTATCTTCAATAGTGTGGTGTTCATCTACATCAAGGTCTCCTTTAACATTTATGGTTAGATCCATATTACCATGTCGTGCAATTTGATCTAACATATGGTCAAAAAAATACAATCCTGTTGAAATATTGCTATTTCCTTTACCATCCAAGTTTACTTTTATTTCTATATCGGTCTCATTCGTCTTTCTTTTAACAGATGCCTCTCTGCTTTCTAGTTTTAAAAACTCATAAATTCTTTTCCAGTTATTGGTTTCCAAAATGATATACTCATCCATTTTTTTTTGATCTACACTAATTTCATCCGTTCCAAAATGAGTCTGATCATTGATAAAAATACCTTTTGCATTTAAGTTCTTCGCCAGCTCCATATCTGTTAATCGATCACCAATCACATAAGAATTTTTCATATCATACTCTTCTGAAAAATACCTGGTCATCAATCCTGTTCTTGGCTTTCTGTTCGGGGAATTCTCCTCTGGAAAAGATCTATCAATAATTTGCTCTTTAAACACAACACCTTCATTTTCAAATGTTTTTAACATGAAATTATGTGTTGGCAAAAAATCATTTTCAGGATAAGCATCAGTCCCCAAACCATCTTGATTGGTGACCATCACCAGCTCATAATCCATTTCATCAGCAATTTTTGCCAAATAAAACAACGCTTTCGGATAAAAAACCAGCTTTTCAAAAGTATCTACTTGCTCATCATGTGGTTCTTTGATCAAAGTTCCATCCCTGTCAATAAAAAGTACTTTCTTCATTTGTTCAATATTTTCAAGGTATTTATCAATATTTCTATTTCTTCTTTTGTTCCAATCGTAAACCGTAAACAATTTTCACACAAAGGTTCATTACTTCTATTTCGAACTACAATTCCTTTTTCCAACAATTGCTTATATCGTTTACTCGCATCATCTACTTTAACCAGTAAAAAATTAGTATCCGAATGGTAAATCTTTTTAACAAAACTAATTTTTTGTAAATCATTTTTAAGAACAGATCTGTTTACAAGGATTTCATCTATTTTAGTTTCGATAAATCTTTGTTCATTCAGTTGTTCCAGAGCCATCTTTTGCGACAACACATTTACGTTGTAAGGCATTTTGATCTTTTTTAATACCTCAATAGTTGCTTCTGCTGCATAACAAATTCCCAGTCGTAATCCAGCCATTCCATATGCTTTGGAAAGTGTCTGAATTACAATCAAATTCTTATAATTTTCCACTTCATGTAACCAGCTTAATTCATCTGAAAAGTCTATATACGCCTCATCGATAACGATCATTATATGCAATGTTTGAAGCAAATACAAAATATCTTTTTTGCTGATCAAATTTCCGGTTGGATTGTTTGGCGAACAGATAAAAATTAGTTTGGTATGTTCATCAATCTGCTTCTTTATAAAATCAGTATTTAACTGAAAATCATTTGTTAACGACACATATTTAACTGCAATTTCATTTATATCAGCCAATACTTTATACATACCAAATGTTGGGGTATTGATGATAATGCTATCAACTTTGGGATCGCAAAAAACACGAAAGATCATATCCAGTATTTCGTCACTTCCATTTCCTAACAGCATATTTTTTACTGAAATTCCTTTGACTTTTGACAATATGTTTTTTAATTCTTCCTGATCCGGATCCGGGTATCTGTTCCATCCATTTTCATATGGGTTCTCATTGGCATCCAGAAATATTAGATCTTGTTTAAAATCTTTAAACTCAGATTTCGCTGAAGAATAAGGTTTGAGTTTTGCAATATTCTTTCTAACCAGTTTTTCTATTTGGAAGGTATCAGATCTCATTCTTTATACTTTTTAACCTTATACTAACCGCATTTTTATGTGCTTGTAACCCTTCGGCTTCAGCCATCACTTCAATTGCTTTACCAATATTTAAAATACCTTTTTTAGATATTTTCTGAAAACTCACCGATCGTATAAAAGAATCTAAATTTACACCACTATAATTCCTTGCATATCCGTTTGTTGGTAAGGTATGATTTGTTCCTGACGCATAATCACCAGCACTTTCGGGAGTAAACTCTCCAATGAAAACCGACCCTGCATTTTGAATATTACCCATATAAAAATCTTCATTTTTGGTGCAAATAATAAAATGTTCAGGTGCATATTCATTTATCAGGTCTATTGCCAGCTGATCCGTTTCACAATAGATCATTTTAGAATAGGATATTGCAACTTTTGCAATCTCTTTTCTTGGCAGTAAATCAATTTGTATGGCAACTTCTTTTTCTACCTGTTCCATCATTTCTTTTGATGTTGAAACCAAAATTACCTGACTATCAGTTCCGTGTTCTGCCTGCGATAAAAGATCAGAGGCTACAAAATCTGCATTTGCAAAATTATCTACAACCACTAGTAATTCACTGGGCCCTGCTGGCATATCAATTGCAACACCATACTGTTGTGCTATTTGTTTGGAAACGGTAACAAATTGATTTCCGGGACCAAAAATCTTATACACTTTTGGAACTGTTTTTGTTCCAAAAGTCATTGCTGCAATTGCCTGAATTCCTCCTATTTTATATATTTCTTTTATTCCACAAAGGTCAGCAGCATACAGAATTGCAGGATGGATCTTACCTTCTTTATTTGGAGGCGTACACAAAATAACTTTCTTACAACCAGCTAATTCAGCAGGAATAGCAAGCATTAATATCGTAGAAAACAAAGGAGCTGTACCGCCGGGAATATATAAACCAACCTTTTGAATAGCCCTTTTTTCCTGCCAGCAGATCACTCCATCAGAAGTTTCTATTTTCTCAGATTTTACTATCTGACTTTTATGGAATTTTTCAATATTATTTTTTGCTAAAATGATTGCTTCTTTTAAATCATCCGAGACTTGATTAATAGCTTCTTTCAATTCCAAATCACTTACCAAACTATTTTCAACAATTACCTTATCAAATTTTTCTGTATATTTTTTTATAGCTTCGTCTCCGTTCTCTTCAATATCATTAAAAACCTGCTTAACAACACCTTCAATATCATTAAAAGTTTGTGTTGGACGTTTCAGTAATTCCGACCAGTCTTGCATTTTCGGATTAAATATTTTCTGCATTTTTTCCTTTTTTAAGTCTCCCCTTTTGGGGAGATTTAGAGGGGATTATAAAACCATTTTTTCTATTGGAACCACTAAAATCCCTTCTGCTCCCAAATTTTTTAATTCATCAATTACTTCCCAGAATTTATTCTTTTCTATCACCGTGTGAATAGAACTCCAGCCTTCTTCTGCCAAAGGTAAAACAGTTGGACTACGCATACCTGGTAAAACCTGAATGATTTCGTTTATTTTATTGTTTGGAGCATTCATTAATATATATTTAGACTGTCTCGCTTTTAAAACAGACTGAATCCTAAACCTCAATCTATCCAGAATTTCTTTTTTATCATCTGAAATCAATGGAGAAACAGCCAAAACCGCCTCTGATTTTAACATCACTTCCACTTCTTTCAAATTATTCTTAAACAAGGTGCTACCACTACTTACAATATCACAAATTGCATCAGCAAGTCCAATATTGGGTGCAATTTCAACTGAACCCGAAATTTGATGTAATTCTGCAGTAATGCCATTTTTACTCAAATAAGAGCTCAAAGTAACTGGATAAGATGTTGCAATTCTTTTTCCTTCCAGGTCCTGAATCGAATTATATGCAAAGGTATTTGGAACTGCAATAGACACCCTACATTTTGAAAAATTTAATTTTTCCATTACTTCAATACCTTCTCCTTTTTCTATCAAAATATTATCTCCAATAATAGCTATATCTACCACTCCATCAATTAGATACTGTGGTATATCACTATTTCGTAAAAACATGATTTCCATGGGAAAGTTTTGTACGGTTGACTTTAATTGATCTAAACCGTTACTGATAGAAATTCCACATTCTTTTAAAATCTTCAAAGAATCTTCATTCAGTCTTCCTGATTTTTGAATTGCTATTTTTAATCTTATCATTTTTTTTAATTTGTGCTTGAGTACAACTTTTAGGCATAAAAAAACCCGTTTGAAGTACTCAAACGGGTTTTACAATATATTTTATTATTACATATCATCAACGCTCGCTTGAGTGCAAGTATGAAAATGATGATGATGTAATTTTTGATTTACCATTTTTTTAATGATTTGACTGCAAATTTATAAACTTATTTCTAATAAACAATAATATTTTCGGTTTTTATACTTTTCTCTCTTTTTACTTGATTTATTAAGAATTCCTATTCCCAGAATTTTGGTTCGAATTCATGTGCTTTCACTTCAATATCTTTAAGATATAAACCTATTTTTTTTAACTCTTTATCAGATAAATTGTCTTGTAACCATGGAAATAATTGTTTTTCTTCAAACTTTACGTGAAGTTTCAATATTTCTGCTAATTCCTGAGCTTTTTCATACACATCTTCCTGTTCGCTTTCAATTGACTTTACAAGAGTATTAATTTGCTTATGTTCTGCTAAGAACTGAGTTTTAAGTTTATCATCTGTGATCAGGTGAAGAAATGACTCTTCTTCCTTTTCAAAATGATCTTCTAAAGCGGTGTTCCAAAAATCACTGATATATTTTTTAAGTATTTTCATATCTGCAAGAGCTGCTTTTTTTAATCTTACAGCAAAGACAAGTCCGTGGTGGTGTTCATGAGAAAACACATACAAATTTTCATTTCTGGATGCTTTTTTATTTACTTTCATAAGAGATTTATTGTTTATTTCTACCTTCAAAATTATCAATTTATTAGCAATAAAAATCACCTAAATCAAAAAAAATATAGTTCGAAATTTATTCTAGATCCTTCCTTTTTGCATGTTCAAAACCATCCTTCCACCATTTTCTCATTTTATCCTTTTCAAATATTAAAGAATTGGTAGTTAATACAATAGGAGTGTAATAGAGGTTTAGTTTGATCATTCTGTGTTTCGCCATTAGTTTTCCAACCGTTATATTATGCTGTTCTATATTTTCCTGCATAAAATCAAACAAGTTCAATATCAATGAAAACGGATTCTTTGACGGCATTCTGTTCAATTGTGTTACTTCTGTTTGTAAAATGATGGCATCTACCTCTGTTGCACCCTGTTTGATAGCCTCTTCTATTGGTATCAGACTGGCAAACCCTCCATCTGCATATTCAAAATGATTTTTGATTAACAATGACATAAATGGTACATAATTACAGGAGGCCCAGATCCATTGACGAAAATCTTCATATGAATTATCCTTAATGGATTTATATTCAATTTGATTTAAAGTTAAATTGGATACTGTGATCAAAACATTTTTCTCAGAGTCCTTTATCTGCTGTAAAAAATTATCTGTTATATTTTTATCAATTAATTTTTTCAAATGGTAACTTTCCCCAAAGGTCTTTCGTCCTTTAATAATATTCTTTAAAGTATTGAAATGATTGATACTTACGGTTTTAAATCCATTAACTTTCTTTACTTTAAATGGGCAATTACTAAAAATAGACCTTTGATTTACATTGGAATATATCTTTTTTAGTTCCGCAATCTTTCCCAGCGCAAGATGACTGATCATCAAACTACCTGTAGATGTACCTATAAATAAATCATACTCTTTCTTTTTTTCTTCCAATAAATATTGGGCAACTCCACCCGCAAATGCACCCTTACTTCCACCGCCTGAAATGACTAAAGCTCTCATTGATTTCTTTTTATTATTTAAAGTTAGTCTTTTTTCTATAAAAAAATTACATTTGCTTTTTATAAAACTAACCATGGCTCCTAAAGTAGTATTTCTTTTATTCTTTATACTGTCATTTACTCTTAAAATTAATGCACAAAATGTTAATATTTCTAATTTTAAGGAATTTAATCTACACGACACCAGCATAAGAGCCATTGAAATTGTCAATGATTCCATCTTATGGTTTGCCGGTAGTAATGGTAATTATGGAAGAATAAAGAACAATTCCATTGAAATGTTTTCTGCAAAAGAGATTGATTACAAAAAATTACATTTCAGATCTATTGCCTTTAACGGAGGTCATATTTTTTTATTGAGTATTGAAAATCCAGCAATTTTACTAAAAGTTAACCCTTTCGGGGAAAAGATAGGAGTTTCCAAAATTGTCTATCAAGAGCATCATGAAAAAGTATTTTATGACTCCATGAAATTCATCGACAAAAATAACGGTATAGCCATAGGAGATTCTACAGATGGCTGCTTATCTATTATTCTTACACAAGATGCCGGAAATAAATGGTACAAATTACCCTGTGAAAAGTTACCTGTTTTATTTGAAGGTGAAGCCGCATTTGCAGCGAGTAATACTAATATTGCAATTGTAAGAAATACGGTTTACGTTGTTACCGGAGGTAAAAGGTCAAGGTTATTTAAAAGTAGTAACAAAGGAAATGACTGGGAAGTATACGATTCACCCATTATACAAGGTAAAACGATGACAGGAGCTTTTACTGTTGATTTTTACAATAAAAACAATGGTATCATGATGGGTGGAAACTGGAAAGAAAAACAGAATTACAGTAACACCAAAGCAACAACCCAAAATGGTGGAAAAACCTGGAAACTTATTGATAACCATCAGATACCCGGTTATATAAGTTGTGTGCAATACATTCCAAAAACCAAAGGAAAAAAGATCATGGCAGTATCCACCGAAGGAATTTATTATTCAAATAACAAAGGGAATTCCTGGAAAAAAATTAGTGACAAGTCATTTTACACCATCAAATTTGTCGATAAAAATACCGCCTGGCTTGCCGGGAACAATAAAATTGCTAAAATTAATTTACAATTCAATTAACCAATGTTTTGCAATAAAATGAAATATTTTTCTATTATACTAATTACCATTACTCTTATAACAAGTTGTCAAAAAAACAAATTAAGAGATCAGTTTGAATGTGATACGCCCACCCATTTCACGAAAACCAAAACTTTTAAAGATGTATTGAATAAATTTAAAATTGATATTCCAAAGTATTGGAAAACACAACTTTATTATGATGAATACCAATCAGATTTATATAGTGCAGATACTACCAAACAATTATCTGAAACATATTTAATTGATATTACATGGCATCAGGGAGAGTTGCATTTTGATGAAGATTTTAAATCGAATATTTCAAAAGATCTTAAAAATAAAGGACTTCTGAAACAAATTAAATCAGGATTTTTAAAATTTAAAAAACACGATAGTTATTATAATTTATCTGTTGGAAAAAGTGCTGATCTAACCTATCATTATCTTCAGGTATATTTAAAATATAAACCAGATGAATATTATACTTTTACCTCTAAAATATATGGAGATAAATATATAAACGAAAGGGTATGTTCCTCTATTTCAATATTTAATAATATTAAATTCATAAAATAGATCGTAAGAATATCTTGTCCAGTTTACAAATATCACTGACAATTTTGTATTTTTAAAATACTCCTTATTAATAAAAATGCATTCCTTTATTTTCATGTCTTTTCCATAAATTTTCATTATTTTTGATAAAAAATTTAACCATGCAAAATATAACAGACAGATTTCTAAGATATATTAAAATTGACACGCAATCAGATCCAAATAATCCTGCATTTCCAAGTACCGAAAAGCAGTGGGATCTTGCTAATTTACTGGTAGAAGAGTTAAAAGAAATTGGTATGCACGATGTGAGTATTGATGAAAATGCATATATCATGGCAACACTGCCAAGCAATGTAGATTTTGAAGTTCCTTCCATTGGATTTATTGCCCATTTTGATACCAGTCCTGATTTTACCGCCGAAAATGTAAATCCTCAATTACATCCCAATTATGATGGAAAAGATATTGTTTTAAACAAAAAAGATAATATAATTTTATCTCCTGGCTATTTTGAGGATTTGCTTCTATACAAAGGACAAACCTTGATTACAACCGATGGTAACACCCTTCTTGGTGCAGATGATAAAGCAGGAATTGCTGAAATTATTTCGGCAATGGAATATTTGATCCAAAATCCGGCAATAAAACATGGTACGATCAAAGTTGGATTTACGCCTGATGAAGAAGTTGGCAAAGGGGCTCACAAATTTGATGTAGAAAAATTTGGAGCAGAATGGGCTTATACTATGGATGGTAGCCAGGTTGGAGAATTGGAATATGAAAATTTTAATGCAGCAGGAGCAAAAGTAACGATCTCCGGAACCATTGTTCATCCGGGCTATGCAAAAGGAAAGATGATAAACTCTATGCTGATTGCAGCAGATTTTATCAAAGCCTTACCAGAAAATGAAGTACCTGAAAGGACAGAAGGCTATGAAGGTTTTTTCCACCTGCACGATATGAAAGGTGAAGTTGAAAAAACGGTGTTGGAATATATCATTAGAGATCATGATATAGATCTGTTTCAGAATAGAAAAAAACAATTCCAGGCAATTGTAGATCAAATGAATAAAAATCTTGGATCCGATTTAATCTCCGTTGAAATTAAAGACCAGTATTTTAATATGCGTGAAAAGGTTGAACCTGTTATGCATATTGTAGATATTGCAGAAGAAGCAATGAAACAACTGAATATCAAGCCCTTAATCAAAGCAATAAGAGGTGGAACAGATGGTTCTCAATTGTCATACAAAGGTCTTCCTTGTCCGAATATTTTTGCCGGAGGTCATAATTTTCATGGCAGATATGAATATGTTGCAATAGAATCCTTAGAAAAGGCAAGAGATGTAATTATTAAAATTGCTGAGATCACAACAGATAGATATAAAAAGTAATCACTTTTAAATAGTTTAGACTTCATTTATTAAATACCTGATTTTCTATCAGGTATTTTTTTTAAAAATATTTAAAATAAATATAAAACATATTTGTTTAATATCAAACAATTGTGAATAATATCAATGGTAAGCTCTTTTAGTTTAATTGTTTTTTTTACTTTTGGAAACTTATAAAATCACTAATAATTTTAAGATGGAAAACAATTTCTTAATTTCTTTGACTAAAAAATACGAAAGCCCATTATATGTATATGATGCGGATAAGATCATCAATCAATATAAACGATTGACCAATGCTTTTTCAACCGTAAAAAAGCTTAAGATTAATTATGCAATGAAGGCTCTTTCGAACATCAGTATTTTAAAAATATTTAAATCGTTGGGTGCAGGTTTGGATACTGTTTCGGTTCAGGAAGTACAATTAGGACTAAAAGCAGGATTTAAGGCTAAAGATATAATTTTTACGCCTAACGGAGTTTCTCTTGAAGAGATTGAGCAGGCAATGAAATTAGGAGTACAAATTAACATTGATAATCTTTCTGTTTTAGAACAATTCGGACAAAAATATCCAAAAGTACCTGTTTGTATTAGAATCAACCCTCATATTATGGCAGGTGGAAACAGTAAAATATCCGTTGGGCATATTGATTCTAAATTTGGAATTTCTATCCATCATTTGCCATTGGTACACAGGGTGGTGAAAAATACTGATATGTTAATCAATGGTATTCATATGCATACCGGATCTGATATTTATGATATTGACGCTTTTTTAAGAGCTACTGAGATCTTATTTGATGCTGCTCTAGACTTAAAAGATCTGGAATATATTGATTTTGGAAGTGGTTTTAAAGTGCCTTATAAAGAAGATGATATCCAAACAGATATTGAAGAGCTTGGTTTAAAATTATCCAAAAGATTTAATGAGTATTGTAAATCCACAGGAAAAGATCTTACTTTAATGTTTGAACCCGGTAAATATTTAGTTAGTGAGGCAGGTAAATTTTTGACCAATGTGAACATAGTAAAACAAACAACCTCTACCGTTTTTGCGAGTGTTGACAGTGGTTTAAATCATTTGATACGTCCAATGTTTTATGATGCATATCACCACATTGAAAATATTTCCAATCCAACTGGGAAAGAACGTTTTTACACGGTGGTAGGTTATATTTGTGAAACCGATACTTTTGGTAGTAACCGAAGAATCAGTGAGATAAAAGAAGGTGATATTTTGAGTTTTAGCAATGCAGGAGCTTACGCAATTTCTATGGCTTCTAATTATAATTCTCGTTATCGTCCGGCAGAGGTATTAGTTTATCAAGGCAAAGATTATTTGATTCGTGAGCGGGAAACTATCGAAGATCTGATCTATAAACAAGTTGAGATAGATATTGATTTTAAGTAATTTAGATTTTACATAAAAACCTAAATCTCTCCGTCTTCATCAAAATTTTGAACAACAATTCTCTTTACTGTTTCATTTAAATGATTCATTGATCGGAAATTGGAATGCTCTAAAGTAATGATGGTGATTTCTGAATCTGTATATTGTTTTATAGAAGTAGCAAATCCATTCCATTTGCCATAATGGTAAACCACTTTTTCAACATCTTTATCATCAATTCTAAAACCAAAACCATAAGGTACTTTTTTACCATATTTGGTCAAACCTTTGGTGTACATTTGATCTAAAGTACTTTTAGAAATAATTTTACCAGCGTTTAGACCATTGATCCACTTAAACAGGTCTTCCGCTGTTGAATAAACATTTTTATCTCCAGTAATTGCATCATTGACCGTACCGGGAATCTTGATATGTCTCCAGCCTCTATAGATTCTAAAACCATATAATTGATTATCAACAATACCATCCTGTTCAAACCTGTATACATAACTATTTGCCATATCCAAAGGTTTAAAAATATGCTCTTCAACAAAATCAGGGTAACTTTTACCAGAAATTTTTTCAACCAAAGAAGCAAGTACAAAATAACCAGTATTAGAGTAATCAAACCTGGAACCTGATTTAAAATAATGCTGTAATTTAAACTCAGCCATCATTTCCATCATTTCAGCATTTGTAGGAGCCTTTTCTTTTTTCCATTCTTTTTCTGCCAGATAAAAATATTGTGGCAAACCTGATGTATGATTTAACAAGTGACGGATTGTTACATCTTCATATGGAAAATCAGGATAAAATGTGGTTACTTTATCATCTAGTTTTAAAAGTCCTTTTTCAAATAAAATTAAAATAGATGCCGCAGTAAACTGCTTACTCACAGAGGCTAACTGAAAAGTATTTTGATCATCCAGTTTTATTTTTTCACCAAAGTCAGCATAACCATATTGCTTACTAAAAATTAATTTACCATTTTTTGCAACCAAAACACTTCCGTGAAAATCCTGTCTTTTATTGTATCTCTTAAAAACAGAATCTAATTTAAAAGAAACGTTTTCTATTAGAGCAGCCGGGTATTTTGGAATACCCTCTTTATCTTTTTTCTTTGCTGTAGTTTTTGTTTTACTGATTAAATTCAACCTTGTTGAATTTGAAGTAGAAACTCCATTTATATTAAATATCAAAAAAACAATTAAAGCAAAATATTTTATTACCTTACTATTTCTAAAAACCATATTATTGTTATTGTTTGAAAGAGACAAGAAAACCAACCATTAAAGTCATTCAACATCTTATCGTGATCCATTCAATCTACAAATGAGATTACTTTCCCCTTTCTTTCTTTACACAAAACTAAAAAAATTATATTTAACTTTTTATACTTTTATTACGTTTGTAATTAATTAACGTTATTTTAAAAATAATATTTTGAATTGAATATACATTACTCCGGATATTCGATTCTTAAATGATAAATATTATTCAATTTCTTTTTGATCACTTTTTTAATCATTTGAATTTCTTTAAAAGTAATATTTGCATTCATAAACTGCCCCTTACTCATTTGCCCACTGATAATTTTTTCAACCAAATCACCAATTAACAATGCAGATGGTTCTTTGATACTTTTTGAAGCTGCTTCACAGGCATCACACATCATTAAAATAGCTGTTTCTTTTGAAAATGGAATAGGTCCCGGATAAGTGAATTTTTCTATATCCACTTCTCCTGGTGTCAAATCTTCCTGCATTTTATAAAAATAATAAACAGAACTTGTTCCATGATGTGTTCTTATAAAATCAATTACTCTATCTGGCAATCCATTCTTTTTGGCTATTTCAATTCCTTCCAGTACATGATTAATAATAATCTTTGCAGATTCTTCAGGAGGCAAATCACTATGAGGGTTTACACTGGTAGTTTGATTTTCGGTAAAATACATTGGATTGTTCATTTTTCCAATATCATGGTACAATGCACCTGTTCTTACCAGCATGGCATTGGCTCCTATTTCATTTGCTGATGCTTCTGACAGATTTGCTACCTGCATAGAATGCTGAAATGTTCCTGGAGCTTTTTCATTTAATTCTATTAGTAATTTTGAATTGGTATCCGACAACTCTAACAATGATACATCTGAAACCAGATTGAATGTCTTTTCGTAAATTAGTATTAGAAATAAGGATAAAAAAGACAAAATTCCATTCAATACAAACAGTAAAAAATAGCCCCATTTTATATGCTGGGCATTACCTTCCTGAATGATTGAAAAAGCAAAATATGCCAATATATAAACGGCTATGATCTTGATTATGGATAAAAATAAATTCGCTCTACGATGTAACTCCGAAACGGTTAAAATAGTTACGAGCCCCGCAATGATCTGTAAAAAAACAAATTCAAAACTATTGGCCACGATAAAACCTAAGATTAAAATCGTAACCACATGCGTAAATAAAGCAAGCCGGGCATCAAAAAAAGCTTTTAATACAATGGGTAAAATCACAATGGGAACCACATAAATATAACCCGACCAGTATTTTTGAACCACTGTTACCATAAATACAATAAGCAGGATATTAAAAAATATAAAGGTTAGTTTTGTATTATTCTCAAAGGTTAAATGCCTGTATTCATGCAAAAATAACATCAGCATAAACAAGATCAAAGCAACCAAAATAGTATAACCCAAAACAATCCAGTTATAGTTGGATTTACTCCATAATTGAGAATCGTATTCACTTTTTAAAGACATTAAAATCTCATAATTTTTACCTTCAACAACGTCTCCTTTTGCTATAACTCTCTCATTTTCTGTAATCAACCCTTTTGTTATTGGGATGCCTTTGATATCTTCATCTACAAACTTTTGGGTTAATTCTTCATCATAAAAAATATTTGGTTCTAAAATATCAAAAAATAATCTTGTGAATTTTTCTTCCAGCGTCTGAAATTTATTTCCCTTGAAATACTGTTGTATTGAAGGTGTCAGCATTTCAGTAGTAAATAAATTATCCGAAAGAACATCTTTCACCTCATTTCCAATTCGCAATGAAATCAAAGTGTTCTTTTTCAGTTTATCATTATCCGATTTGTTTAAAAAACCTGTTTTGTAAACTTTATTGATGAATTTTAATCCAAAATTCCTAACCCTCCTTTTGTTAAATCCAATGGTGGCCGAATCTTCTAATATTATTTGTATCTGTCTTTGATATACATCCTTTACTTTGTCAAATACATTGGTCTTTTCAATAAAATACAGCTGTTTATTCGCTTCGATCTCTTGTTTTTCAGTTGCTATTTCTTTTTCTGACTTTAGGATAGCAAAATCAAAAGGTGCATATAAATTCTCGTATTGCCATGGTTTTCCTTTTTGGATATTATATTTAAACTGACCTCCCTTTGGAAATAGATAAACTATGGCAATTGTGGTAATAATAAAGAGTACTACCTTATATATCAATGCATGATTTTGGTATATTTTATTAAGAAATTCTTTCATGAAGGCACAATTGAAGATTCAAATATAAAGAATTTAATTTCTAAAAAATACATTATTCAATTTTCATATGCGATTGCATTAAAAATTTTCATTTTATCTGCAAAAGATTCGTCAGAAAATAATATTCTTCACCTGTCAAATCAATAAATTCACCAAAATTATTTACTTTCGTAAAAGCAAAGTTTTTTTAATTAAACCACGAATTATGATGCATAAAAAAGTAGTAATTGTTTCGGCAGTACGCACTCCTATAGGTAGTTTTTTGGGAACATTATCAAATATACCAGCTCCAAAATTAGGAGCAATTGCTATCAAAGGGGCATTGAATAAAATTGATCTGGATGTTAATCTGGTTGATGAAGTATTTATGGGTAATGTGGTGCAGGCAGGTGTTGGACAAGCACCAGCGAAACAGGCTGCAATTTTTGCCGGCATACCAAATACGGTTCCCTGTACTACAATTAATAAGGTTTGTGCGTCTGGCATGAAATCAATGATGCTTGCTACACAAGCTATACAATGTGGAGATGCTGATATTGTTGTTGCCGGCGGAATGGAAAATATGAGTATGATACCTCATTATATGCAGGCAAGAAAAGGACAAAAGTTTGGTGATATTAAAATAGAAGATGGCTTACTTAAAGATGGATTGGTAAATGTATATGATGGTAAGCATATGGGAACCTGTGGTGATGCATGCGCAACCAAGTATAATTTCTCACGTGAAGATCAGGATGATTTTGCAATATCATCTTACAAACGCTCTGCAAAAGCTTGGAAGGAGAGTAAATTTGATGAAGAAATTATACCAGTAGAAATTCCACAAAGGAAAGGTGATCCTATTTTATTTACAGAAGATGAAGAATTTAAAAATGTAAAAATGGATAAAATTCCAAATTTACGACCTGCTTTTAACAAAGATGGTACCGTTACAGCAGCAAATGCTTCCACTCTGAATGATGGAGCAGCAGCATTGGTTATCATGAGTGAAGAAAAAGCAAAGGAATTAAATTTAAAACCCCTGGCTGTAATAAGTGGTTATGCAGATGCTTCACAAGAACCCGAATGGTTTACAACAACTCCTGCCAAAGCAATACCGAAAGCCTTGAAAAAAGCAAAAATAAGTGCTGATCAGGTTGATTTTTATGAATTAAATGAAGCTTTTTCAGTAGTTGGACTGGTTAATATAAAGTTATTGAATCTCGATCCTGAAAAGGTAAATGTAAATGGTGGTGCAGTTTCCTTGGGTCACCCTCTTGGATGCTCCGGCGCAAGAATAATGGTAACTTTGATAAATGTATTGAAACAAAACAATGCTAGAATTGGTGCCGCAGGTATTTGTAATGGTGGTGGTGGTGCTAGTGCAATGGTAATTGAAAATGTATAACAGATTGTACTAAAACAAGTCTTGAACCAAATAAATCCATGATCCATCAATGAATTTCGGAATTTGTACACTTAATGTTATTCCTCTAAGGAGTGAAGCAAATGACAGGAGCGAAATGGTATCTCAAATTCTGTTTGGTGAAACATTTATTGTTACAGATTTAGAAGATAAATGGATAAGGGTTGTTTTAGATTTTGATTCTTACGAAGGATGGGTAAATAAAAATCAGATTGTAGAATTAAGTAAAGATGATTATGATAATACAAAAAACAGTAATTCATATACTTTAAATGATCTGATTACCTATATTTCACGTGCAAATAATGATCTGCAAATTATTAGCCTGGGAGCTTCCCTACCATTTTATAATAGTAATTCATTTCAAATAGTAAAAGAAAAATATGGTTTTGAAGGATCTGTGAATCTAGGAAAAAGCCTAAAGAAAAATTTAGTTAGAACAGCACATTTATTTTTAAATACACCTTATTTGTGGGGAGGCAGAACTCCCTTTGGAATTGATTGTTCCGGTTTTACCCAAATGGTTTATAAAGTCAATGGCTACAAACTTTTTCGGGATGCTTCTCAACAGGCAGGTCAGGGAGAGGTGTTAAGTTTTATTGAAGAAAGTGAATCTGGTGATCTTGCTTTTTTTGATAATGAGGAAGGAGAAATCATCCATGTTGGTATCATTCTTGACAATAATTACATCATACATTCTGATGGAAAAGTACGAATTGACAGACTAGATCATAGTGGTATTTATAATGTAGATACTAAGAGGCACACACATAAATTAAGGATCATGAAAAAGGTAATTTAGCCCTCAATACCTCTTTATTCATTACATTTTATTAATACATTTTACTCATGAAAAGAAAAATATTTTTAGGAGTTTTTATGATTGCTTCCTTGTATGGAGGCTTGAATATTTACAATAATTATAAGAATAAGGTTTTATCTGTAAGTTCTGATTTAAAAGAAATATCAGGAATTGAATATGATAAAGAAGGTAATTTATGGGCTTTGAATGATGGTGGTAATAGTCCGGAAATACATCAGATTGACTCATTGGGAAATATCCAGCGATCCATTAAAATAACGAATGCTAAAAACATAGATTGGGAAGATATGACCCAGGACGATTTAGGTCATTTTTTTATTGGTGATTTTGGCAATAACTCAAATAAACGGAATAATCTAACCATCTATAAAATTAAAAATCCAACTGATATAAAAGGAAATAATACAAAAGCCGAGATCATTCGATTTAAATTTAACAATCAGAATATTTCTGACAAAAAAAAGAGTAATAAGAATTTTGATGTAGAAGCATTTGTGTTTTACAAAAAGAAATTATATCTGTTTACAAAAAACAGAACAAAACCTTTTGACGGATACAGTAATTTATATGTAATGGGGGATTACGCATCCAACCAAAACGCAAAAATGATCGACCGTTTTAAAACCTGCACTTCAGATAAATATCAGTGCTGGATCACTTCTGCTGCCCTAAGCCCTGATAAAAAAAAGTTAGCCTTATTAGGGTCAAATAAAATGTGGATCTTTAAAAACTGGGAGGGTAATGATTTCTTTTCAGGAAGTGTAAAGGAAATAGACCTTGGAATCGTAACCCAAAAAGAAGCAATTACTTTTTACAATGACTCAATTGTTATACTGGCTGATGAAAAGTTTAAAGGTATTGGTGGCAATCTTTACTATCATCATCTAAAAGATTAAGCACAAAAAAAAACAGCCGAATGGCTGCTTTTAAATTTTATAAAACAATTCTTATTTCATTGAATCATACTTAGTTCTCATTTCCTGGAATTTATCATCCATCTCAGCATTTTCATATAAACTCATTAAAGTTCTTACCGTATCAAGATCATCAGATTTAAGAGCATATGCTTTTTCATACATAGGAATCACTTCTTTATAAAGTTTCACCTGTCTTACTTTGATCTCATCATACTTTTTAAAGTTGCTTAGATTGTCGTTCATTTCCTCCACTAATTCTTTGTCTTTTTCCAGTAGAGCAGAACCTAAATTGATATAAGCATCAAAATATTCAGGATTTAATTCAATCGCTTTGCGATAATATTCTTTGGCTTTTTCAGTGTTTCCTTGCTCTCCACTGATCACTCCTAAATTAAAATACAAAGATGCATTATTAGGGTCTAATTTAATAGCCTCATTCATTAGTTTAGCAAATTCCTCTTTGTTACCAAGTTTGATATATAAATTTGCTTCTGTTAAAATTAAATTGACATCATCCGGAGCAATTTTTCTTGCATCCTGTACTGCTGCAATAGCTTTATCAGTATCTCCCTTTTCAACATATACAAAAGCTATATTCTTAATGATAGATGGTGTTTTAGATTTTGTTGTTTTAACCTTAGGCTCAGTGTATTGCTTAGTTTTCACCATCAAATCCATTTGTGTTTTTGACCCCATATTTTCTCTTTCACCAGTTGCAACATTCTTAGCAGTATACTCTGTTACAATACCAGTATATCCAATATTTTTCAAAGCAGTAAAATATTCTAATGCTTTGTCATAATCTTTATCTAAATAAGCAGCATTTGCAGCATATTCTAAAAACACGGTATCTTTCTTACTTAAATCATACACCTCATACAATTCATCTTTTGCAGCCGTATAATTTTTAGCCTGATATGACTTAATTCCTTTGGTAGAAAGATCCGTAACCAAAGTATTTAATGAAGGCTCTGCAAGTTTGGTATATTTAGTTGTACCCATTTTCTTCTCGATCTCAAATAAATTGTTGTAGGCACTTGCTGCAGAAGAATAATATTTGGCATCTGTTTTTGCCAAACCGGAACATGTCATTGCATGCAAATAATAAAACTTTGCTTTTGTTTTATCATCTGCATTTTCAACTAAAGATTTTGCTTGTTTAATAGATGCTTGTGCTGTAGCAAAATCTTGTTTTTTAATAGCTTTTTCAGCTGCTTTTAACTCAGCTTTTTGTGCAAACGTTGTTATGCTTATTAAAAAAGCTAACAGTAATAATACTTGTTTTTTCATTGGTTTGTTATCTTAAATTATAAATTATTGCAAAATTATAAATTTTGAGAATCATTTTCATGATTTTCATCATTTTTTTCATTGTTTTGATCACTTTCATCAATTTGCTCATCATCATGCATTACCTTGGCAACAGCAGCAATGGAATCATTGTCTTTGATATTGATAAGTTTCACACCTTGTGTAGCTCTACCCATAACCCTAAGATCAGAAACTGCCATCCTGATAGTGATACCTGATTTATTAATAATCATCAAATCATCATTATCTGTTACATTTTTTATAGCAACCAGCTCTCCTGTCTTATCTGTAATATTAATGGTTTTAACACCTTTACCACCTCTGTTAGTAATACGGTAATCATCTAAACTTGAACGTTTACCATATCCTTTTTCAGAAACAACTAAAATATCACTTTCATCATCAGAAATAGATACCATTCCTATCACTTCATCCTTATCATCTTTTAGACGGATACCTCTCACACCCGATGCATTTCTACCCATTGGTCTGGTTTTACCCTCTTCAAATCGTATAGACTTACCTGATTTAGCAGCTATCATGATCTGACTTTCACCATTGGTCAATTTAGCTTCTAAAAGTTCATCTCCTTCTTTGATCGTTATCGCATTGATACCATTGGTTCTTGGACGAGAATACTGCTCTAAAGAAGTTTTCTTGGTTTGCCCTTTTTTGGTAACCATCACCACATAATAATTATTTACATAGTTTTCATCTTTTAAATCCTGTGTTACCAGAAATGCTTTTACCTTGTCATCATTTTCTATATTGATCAGATTTTGAATCGCTCTTCCTTTAGATGTTTTTCCTCCTTCCGGAATTTCATAAACACGCATCCAGAATACTTTCCCTTTTTGAGTAAAGAACAACATAAACTGGTGATTGGTTCCAACAAACAAATGTTCTAAGAAATCTTCATTTCTTGTAGAAACACCTTTCTGACCTCTACCACCTCTATTTTGGGTTTTATATTCCGACAGATCTGTACGTTTTATATATCCTGCATGAGAAATAGTAATCACTACTTTAGAATCCGGAATCATATCTTCAATATTCAATTCACCACCAGCATATTCAATAACCGATCTTCTTTCATCTCCGTATTTCTCTTTGATCACCGTTAATTCTTCCACAATAATTTCCATTCTGCGAGATTCATTAGCAAGAATATCTTTAAGATCAACAATTAATTTCATGATCTCTTCATATTCTGATCTAAGCTTGTCTTGCTCTAATCCAGTCAACTGACGCAATCTCATTTCAACAATTGCCCTTGCCTGAATATCCGATAGTTCAAATCGTTCAATCAACTTAGCTCTGGCCTCATCACCGTTACTTGAAGCACGAATCAGTTTAATTACCTCATCAATATTGTCACTGGCAATAATCAGCCCTTCTAAAATATGAGCTCTGGCTTCAGCTTTTTCCAGTTCAAATTTTGTTCTTCGTACAACCACCTCATGACGATGATTTACAAAATGTACGATCAAATCCTTTAAATTCAACATTTCTGGCTTTCCATTCACCAAGGCAATGTTATTCACACTAAAGGAAGTTTGTAAGGCTGTATATTTATAAAGTTTATTTAAAACAATATTGGGTATGGCATCTCTTTTTAAAACATATACCATTCTTCGACCCTTTCTACTCGTTTCATCACGAATAGTTGAAATACCGTCTATTTTTTTATCATTGATAAGATCTGCTGTTTTTTTCATCAGATCTGCTCCGTTTACCTGATATGGCAATTCGGTTACAACAATACATTCTCTTCCGCCAACTTCTTCAAAATTAGCTTTGGCGCGCATCACAATTCGACCCTTACCAGTTAAAAATGCATTCCGCACACCCTCATATCCATAAATAGTCCCTCCGGTAGGAAAATCAGGGGCTTTGATATGCTGCATCAACTCTTCAATTTCAATATCATTGTTATGGATGTATGCAATAGTACCATCAATTACCTCACTTAAATTGTGAGGTGCCATATTTGTTGCCATACCAACAGCAATACCAGAAGCTCCGTTTACCAGTAAACTTGGAATACGGGTTGGTAAAACCGTAGGTTCTTTTAAGGTATCATCAAAATTCAGGCGATGATCTACAGTATCTTTATCAATATCGGCAAGCATATCTTCCGATATCTTCTTCATTCGGACTTCTGTATACCTCATCGCTGCCGGACTATCACCATCCGGTGAACCAAAGTTTCCTTGTCCGTCCACCAATTCATAGCGCATACTCCAGTCTTGTGCCATCCTCACCATTGCGTCATATACAGATGTATCACCATGTGGATGATACTTACCTAAAACTTCCCCTACAACTCTTGCAGATTTCTTATGTGCTCCTGTTGCTTTAATTCCTAATTCATGCATACCGAATAACACCCTTCTGTGCACTGGCTTCAAACCATCTCTTACATCAGGCAATGCTCTTGAAACAATTACAGACATTGAATAATCAATGTAAGCTGACTTCATTTCATCTTCAATATTGATAGGAATTATTTTATCATTTTCCGCCATATTATTATTTGTTTTTTGTCAATTTTTTAGAAGCAGCAATATACAATATATCTCTTTTTTATACTCTTTCAAATCGACATTTATTAACATTATTTATTAACAATGTAACTTCATTATTTAATTGAAATTTAGTAACTTAGTAATATGTTTAAAGTTACTTATAACTTTTGTAATGATTAAGTAAAAAATTCTACTAAATTTACAGCATAAATGATATAGATTATGGATGATAATTTTTCACCAAAGGTAAAAGATGTAATCGCATATAGCAAAGAAGAAGCGGTACGTTTGGGACATGATTTTATTGGAACGGAGCACCTAATGCTTGGCATCCTACGCAAAGCAAACGGGGAGGCTTTTGATATTTTAAACTCATTTGAATTGAATTTTAATACACTGCGATCAAAAATCGAATCGCTTAACCCACCTGGAGCACCTTTCCCTAAAGCCAGTGATAAAAAGAGCCTGCACCTTACAAAACAAGCAGAAAAGGCACTAAAAACAACCTTTTTAGAGGCTAAATTATATAAAAGTGAAGCAATAAGTACGGCACATTTATTACTGTGTATTCTTAGAAATGAGAATGATCCAACAACAAAAGTGTTGCACAAATTCAATATTTTTTACGAAGATGTAAAAGATATTTTTAAAGAATTATTTACGGAAAAGGAAGATGATATTATTGAATCTCCCAAGGCAGATATTCCGCAGGAAGAATATAACGAACCAAGAAAGAATCCTTTTGAAAGCTCTAAAGGTAAAGTTGTAAAAAAATCAAGAACCCCTGTTTTAGATAATTTTGGAAGAGATCTTACTTTGATGGCCGAAAACGGGAAATTAGACCCGGTGGTAGGAAGAAAAAAAGAGATTGAACGAATTTCTCAGATTTTAAGTCGTCGTAAAAAAAATAATCCAATTTTAATTGGAGAACCAGGTGTTGGTAAATCGGCTATAGCCGAAGGACTTGCACTAAGAATTATTCAAAAAAAGGTATCCAGAATACTTTTCAACAAGAGAATTGTTTCTTTAGATCTAGCAAGTCTGGTAGCAGGTACAAAATACCGTGGTCAGTTTGAAGAACGTATGAAGGCATTAATGAATGAACTGGAAAAAAATGATGATATCATTCTTTTTATTGATGAAATTCACACCATTGTTGGTGCCGGTGGAGCTACAGGTTCCTTAGATGCATCTAACATGTTCAAACCTGCCCTTGCACGGGGAGATATTCAATGTATTGGAGCAACAACTCTGGATGAATATCGTCAGAATATTGAAAAAGATGGTGCTTTGGAACGACGTTTTCAAAAAGTGATCATTGAGCCAACAAGTGTGGAAGAAACTATCCAGATCTTAGAAAATATCAAAAATAAATATGAAGATCATCACAATGTGAAATTTACTGATGACGCAATTAAAGCCTGCGTTACTTTAACAAATCGTTATATGACCGACAGATATTTACCAGACAAAGCAATTGATGCGATGGATGAAGCTGGTTCAAGAATTCATATTATAAATATTGTTGTTCCAAAAAAGGTTCTAGAATTAGAAAAAAAACTGGAAGAGATCAAAGATCTCAAAAATGAGGTAGTGAAAAGTCAGAAATATGAAGAGGCTGCTAAATTGCGTGATGATGAAAAACGCATCGAAAAAGAACTGGATTACGCACAATTGGAATGGGAAGAACATTCCAAACTCCATAAAGAAGTTGTAACAGAGGATAATGTAGCTGAAGTGGTTAGCATGATGACCGGAATTCCGGTAAACAGAATTGCAGAAGCAGAAAGCAAACGTTTAAAAGATCTTCCAAAACTAATAAAAGGCAAAGTAATTGGTCAGGATGAGGCAGTAAAAAAAGTGGTGAAAGCAATTCAGCGAAACAGAATTGGTTTAAAAGATCCTAATAAGCCTATTGGATCCTTTATCTTTTTAGGACAAACAGGTGTTGGAAAAACACAACTGGCAAAAGTTTTGGCAAGTGAATTATTTGATTCTCCCGATGCTTTGGTAAGAATTGATATGAGTGAATACATGGAAAAATTCGCTATTTCAAGATTAATTGGTGCTCCTCCTGGTTATGTGGGCTATGAAGAGGGTGGACAGTTGACTGAAAAAATTCGCCGAAAACCTTATGCGGTTGTCTTGCTGGATGAAATTGAAAAAGCACATCCGGATGTTTTTAATATGTTGCTGCAAATATTAGACGATGGATATATTACCGATAGTCTTGGCAGGAAAATTGATTTCAGACATACCATCATCATCATGACTTCAAACATTGGTTCAAGACAATTAAAAGATTTTGGTTCCGGTGTTGGATTTGGTACCGCTTCAAAAAAAGAGCAAGAGGACGCTCACGCAAAAAGTGTAATTGAAAATGCATTAAAGAAAAGCTTTGCTCCTGAATTTTTAAACCGTATTGATGATGTGATCATTTTCAATACACTGGAAAGAAAAGATATCCATAAAATTATTGATATTGAATTGGAGAAGCTTCTTTCAAGAATTTTAAAGCTTGGTTACACTCTTGAATTAAGTGATGAGGCCAAAGACTATATCGTTGATAAAGGATTTGATAAACAATACGGAGCCAGACCGCTAAAACGGGCTATTCAAAAGTATATTGAAGATGCATTGGCTGAAGAAATTGTAAATGCAAATTTACAGCAAGACGATACTATTTATATGGCTCTTGATAAAAAATCAAACGAGTTAGTTTTTAAAATTGAAAAGGGTAAAAAGAAAGATTAATGTAATGACAAGTTTACCAAATAAAAAAGAGGTTGTTAAATTTAACAGCCTCTTTTTTATTTATTGTTCTCTTATGGTTTTAATCCTTCAATTCTTCTTTCATACGTTCTAAATCCTCCCTGATAAAACCTTTTGTATCAACAATTCTTGATTTTACCTTTTTTAACTGAAGGGAAATAAAAACATATACAATTCCTAACAACAAAAATGCAAAAGCCAGCATATAAGCCAAATACGCTCCTCCTAACAATGGTTGATACAGAACCGCCATCAATGCAAATATGGTGGTAAAAATACCAAATGCCAAAATCCATCCCCAGTTCTCCACTCCATCTTTCTTTAGTTTAAAAGAAGATGAAATAGCAGAAACACCTCTAAACAACAACCATAATCCAATAAATACGGAGAAAATAATAATTGCTTTTGCAGGATGCTTTAACAGAATGACTCCAACAACCACATCTAAAATTCCTCCTGTGAGATAGATTCCCCAGTTGTCAAGATCATCTTTGTTTGATAAAGCAAAAAATACACTTAAAAATCCTGAAATAAGGATTAGCATACTAAAAAACAGGACTATACCTGCAAAACTTTCTATAGGAGTTTTAAACATCCAAATTGCTCCAGTGATCATTAAAACACCCATGATCAATAATACCCACCAGTTTTTTACTGAATGAGCTACCCTTGAAATTGCATCTGTCATAATAAGTTAATTTATATGTTTACAAATCATTGTAAACAAGGTTTCTAATTTGTTGTAGCCTGATAGAAAAACAAACTCATACAAATATACATATAATAAGTTTTGAAAAGAGCTAATTTTCTACATGAAATTAAGCTAGAAATCATTAGCAAATATTCAATTTTACAATCATAAAAAAACCAATTTCATAAAATTAATCTTAAAAATCAAAATTAAATTAAATAACCATGTATTTTTTTTAACAATTAAAAAAAGTAATTTATATTTGTAGTGTGATACATAAAATACAACACATACAAGCAAATCATACAAACCACACCTTAATGGTTGCTACATTGTTTACTACAACCCTTTAGGGGTTTTAGCAAATTTCACTCCGTTCAAAAAAATCATATTTACAGAATGTAAATACAAAGATTTCGTAAAAGCATAAATTTCACAGTTTAAAAAATAAATAATGATCGTTTCAAAATATGGCGGAACATCAGTTGGTTCTGCAAAAAACATCAAAAAAGTAATTGATATAACCAGCCGAAAAAATAAAAAAACGCTGGTGGTTGTTTCTGCACTTGGGGGTATAACAAACTTGCTTATAGAAGCTAGTAATCTTGCCAAAACCGGAGATAACAAATACATAGGTATTTTAAAAGAAATTCATAATAGACATCATCAAACTGTCAATGAGTTATTTGATAATAAAAGTCCTCAGCGTATTGATGATTTCTTGACAGAAAAGCTGGATCAGTTAAAAGAAATTCTTCAAAGCATTTTTATATTAAATGATCTTTCAGATAAATCACTGGCAAAAATAGTAAGTACAGGAGAAATTCTATCTTCCTATATCATTGCAGAAGCAATGAAAATCAACGGATTAGATGTGATTTTAAAAGATAGCCGGGAATTGATCAAAACTAATCATTCTTTTATTAATGCCGATGTAGATTTTAAAAGCACTTATAAAAATATAAAAGAATTTTTTGCAATCAACAATCATAAAATCGTAGTATTACCAGGTTTTGTTTCATCAGATACCAAAAAAGAAACGACAACCTTAGGTCGCGGAGGATCCGATTTTACAGCTGCAATTTATGCAAATGCTATCAAAGCAGAAGTTTTGGAAATATGGACAGATGTAAGCGGTATGTTTACTGCCAATCCAAAATTAGTAAAACAGGCAAAGCCAATTAAAGAAATTTCCTATCAGGAAGCCATGGAATTATCACATTTTGGAGCAAAAGTGATATACCCTCCTACTATCCAGCCGGCTCTTGATAAAGAAATTCCAATTATAATCAAAAACACCCTGCTACCTGACGATGAAGGCACTCTTATCCATAAGGGGAAAAGTCTTAAAAAATCAGTAGTAAAAGGCATCAGTCATATTGACGATATTGCCCTGCTTACCCTGGAAGGGAATGGAATGGTTGGTGTACCTGGAATTTCAAAAAGGTTATTCGAATCGCTTTCGCTGAATAAGATCAATGTAAAATTCATAACGCAGGCTTCCAGTGAACATTCTATCTGTCTGGCAATTGATCTGGATGATACTAAAAAAGCTAAAAAGGCAATTGATGAACAGTTTGAGTTTGAAATTATCCAAAAAAAGATTGAACCACTGATCATTGAAACCGATCTATCTATCATTGCTCTGGTTGGTGATAATATGAAATCACATCAGGGAATTAGTGGTAAAATGTTTAGTGAACTTGGAAATAACAATGTGAATATCAGAGCGATAGCACAGGGTTCTACCGAGAAAAATATCTCTGCGGTTATTTCTAAAAAGGATGTGAAAAAAGCATTGAATTCATTGCATAGTGCTTTCTTTGAAAACCAGATCAAACGAATTAATTTATTCATTGTGGGAGTTGGAAATGTTGGAAGTAAACTTTTAGATCAGATCAGACAACAACAGTCTTATCTTTTAAATAAATTACATATTGATATTAAGGTGATCGCTTTAGCCAATTCAAAAAAAATGCTTTTTAAGGAAGAAGGAATAAGCCTTTCAAACTGGGAGGATGCACTTATCAATAATGGAGAAAAAGCAGATCTGGATTTATTTTATACAAAAACCAAGGAATTAAATATGCGCAACAGTGTTTTTGTGGACAATACTGCCAATTATGAAGTACCTAAAGAATACAACAAATATTTAAAAGATAGTGTTGCTGTGGTTGCCTGCAACAAAATTGCCTGTTCTTCAGAAATTATGAATTATAAAAATTTAAAATTTCTAGCAAGAAAATATAATGCTCCATTCTTATTTGAGACAAATGTTGGAGCTGGTTTACCCATAATTGACACTTTAAATAACCTGGTTGCATCAGGTGATGAAATCACCCAGATCCAGGCAGTACTTTCCGGAAGTTTAAATTTTATTTTTAATAATTACAGCAGTCAAACATCCTTTTATGACGTTGTAAAACAAGCTGGAACAGAAGGATACACAGAACCCGACCCAAGAATAGACTTAAGCGGGGTGGATGTCATGAGAAAAATCCTGATATTAGCTCGTGAAAGCGGAAAAGAAATGGAACTGGATGATATAAAAAATAATTCATTTTTGCCTCAAAGTTCTATAGATGCGAATTCTGTAGCAGATTTTATGGAAACTTTGAAACTGGAAGAAAAACATTTTGAAAACTTACGGAAATCTGCTGAAAAAGAAGACTGCATACTAAAATATGTTGCCGAATTTAAAAATGGTAAAGCAAAGGTTGGTTTACAGAACATCCCTAAAGACCATCCTTTTTATAATTTAGAAGGGAAAGATAATATCGTTCTGTTTTATACCAACCGTTATAAAGAACAACCTTTGATCATCAAAGGTGCTGGTGCCGGTGCTGATGTTACTGCATCAGGAATCTTTGGTGATATTATTAGAACGGGAAATAAATAAACATGCAGTAATTGTAAACAGAACAATACAATGAACGAAATAAAAATATTTGCACCGGCAACCATTGCCAATATATCCTGTGGTTTTGATGTTTTAGGTTGCTGCTTAGATACGATTGGGGATGAAATGGTTATCAGAAAAACTCCTGATAAAGGAATTATGATTACAAAGATTATTGGTATGGATCTGCCTTATGAAGCTAAAAATAACGTAGCGGGAGTTGCTGCTTTGGCCTTATTAGAGCAATTAGAATCTGATAATGTAATGGATTATCAAGGTGGTTTTGAAATAGATATCCATAAAAAAATAAAACCAGGTAGTGGTATTGGAAGTAGCGCTGCGAGTGCTGCTGGAGCTGTATTCGCGATCAATGAATTATTAGGGAAACCATTTTCTAAATTACAACTGGTTGAATTTGCAAGAAAAGGTGAAGAACTGGCATGTGGCTCGCCAATAGCAGATAATGTTGCACCTGCAATTTTTGGAGGATTTACACTGGTTCAAAATACCAAACCTTTAAACATTGTTGAGTTACCCACATTAAAAGATCTTTACGCAACTATCATTCATCCTCAGATTGAAATAAAAACATCCGACTCAAGAGGAGTTTTACCAGATAAAATATCTTTGGAGGATGGAGTTAAGCAATGGGCGAATGTTGGAGCTTTTGTTCATGCCCTGCATACAGAAAATTACAAACTTTTAGCAAATTCTCTAACCGATCATGTGGTAGAACCTCATCGTTCGAAATTGATTCCTGAATTTGACAGGATCAAAAATACTGCTTTAAAAGAAGGAGCTTTAGGCTGTGGTATATCAGGCTCCGGGCCTTCCATATTTGCTTTTAGTAAAGGTATACAGATAGCTAATAATGTATCAGATAAATTAAGTTTGATATTTGAAAATACTCATATTGATTCTTACCATTATGTTTCAAAGATCAATACCCAGGGAATCAAAATATTAAACATCAAATGATGTAATAAAACATTTAAAACATGAAATTTTACAGTTTAAACCATAAAGCACCAGTCGTTTCTTTTGAGGAAGCAGTAGTAAGAGGAATTGCTCCTGACAGAGGATTATATTTTCCTGAAAATATTACTTCATTACCATTTGATTTTTATCAAAATATAGAGAACTATTCTAATCAAGAAATAGCATATAAACTGATTCAGCAATTTGTAGGAGACGAAATTCCTGAAAAAGAGCTTAAAGAGATTATTCAGGATACACTAAGTTTTGATTTTCCTTTGGTTGCAATTGAAAAAGACATTTTTAGTCTGGAATTATTTCATGGCCCCACCATGGCTTTTAAAGATGTAGGAGCCAGATTTATGGCAAGGTGCTTATCTTATTTTAACAAGAACAAAACCAATGAATTAACTGTATTGGTTGCAACTTCCGGTGATACAGGCGGCGCAGTTGCAAGTGGGTTTTTAGGTATAAAAGGCGTTCAGGTTGTTATATTATATCCCAGTGGCAAAGTAAGTGAAGTGCAGGAAAAACAGTTAACTACACTCGGACAAAATATCAAAGCATTGGAAGTTAATGGTACTTTTGATGATTGTCAGGAAATGGTAAAAACAGCTTTTCTAGATCGTGAAATTACGGATAAAATGCAATTGACCTCTGCCAATTCGATCAATGTTGCTCGATGGCTTCCTCAAATGTTTTATTTTGCCTTTGCTTATAGACAACTGAGAAACAAGAATAAAGAAATTGTTTTCTCTATACCTAGTGGTAACTTTGGGAATATTTGTGCAGGGATGATGGCACAGCAGTTAGGATTACCCATTCATCATTTTATTGCTGCAACCAATGCTAACAGAGTTGTTCCTAATTACATGGAAACCGGTAATTATATCCCGCTAAAATCAAAACAAACTATTTCCAATGCAATGGATGTTGGAAATCCGAGTAATTTTATTCGAATTCAAAATATTTTCAATAACAATTTTGAAAAGATAAAAAAATCTCTATCCTCCTATTCTTTTACAGATGATGAAACCAGAGAAACCATTTTAGCTATTTATAAAAACAGCAATTATATTACTGATCCTCATGGGGCTGTAGGGTATTTAGGTTTAAAACAATACCTGAAAAAAAACTCAGATAATCAAGGTATATTTTTTGAAACAGCCCATCCTGTCAAATTTTTAGATGTTATTGAACCAGTCATCAATAAGAAGATTGAATTCCCTGTTCAAATTAAGGAAGTTATAAACAAAAAAAAGGTGGCTGTTAGCATTGATAATTATGAACAAATGAAAAAGTTTTTATTGAAATAGCAATTTCTTTCATTTGTTTGTTTTTATTATATTTACGTGTAGGTTTAAGTTACCTTTTAGGTAATTTTAAATTAATGAATTACTTTTTTATGAAAAAAAAATGGTTTTTTTTATCATTGATTTCTTTGATTTTCTTTAATGGATATTCACAGAAATTCTCCCAAGCAGACATATTAAAAGGATTTATAACAAAAGAAAGAATATGGTGGGATCTACAACATTACAATCTTCAATTTCAGGTAGATCCTAAAAACGAAACCATTAACGGTTCAAATACAATTGCTTACAAAGTAGTCAAACCCTATCAGGTTTTACAACTGGATCTACAAAAACCAATGAAAATTGCAAAAGCAACCCAAAATGGAAAAAATCTAATGATTACAAGCAAGGGAAATGCTCACTTTTTACAACTCGAAAAAAAACAGATTCCTGGAGATATCAATAGTCTGGAAGTTTTTTTTAGCGGCAAACCTAAAATTGCACTAAACCCACCCTGGGATGGTGGAATTACCTGGCAAAAAGACAAGAATAAAAGGTACTTTGTTGCAAACTCTAATCAGGGAATTGGTGCCAGCATTTGGTGGCCATGCAAAGATCATCCTTATGATGAACCCGATAATGGAGTAATAATTGATGTTACTACCCCAAAGGATTTGATGGATGTATCCAACGGCAGACTGACAAATGTAATAGACAATAAAAATGGGACCAAAACTTATCAATGGGAAGTAAAGAACCCAATCAATAGTTATGCAATCAATTTTAATATTGGTGATTACGTACATTTTTCAGATATTTATAAAGGTGAAAATGGAAATTTAGATTGTAATTATTATGTACTTTCTTATCATCTGGAAAGAGCAAAAATTCAGTTTAAGCAGGTTTTAAAAATGCTGGAAGCTTTTGAATATTGGTTTGGCCCTTACCCTTTTTATGAAGATGGTTATAAACTGGTAGAAGCACCTTATTTAGGTATGGAGCACCAAAGCTCTGTCACCTATGGTAATCAATTCAAAAATGGTTATTTAGGCACTGACCTAAGTGGTACTGGATGGGGATTGGAATTTGATTTTATCATTATTCATGAATCTGGTCACGAATGGTTTGCAAATAGTATTACCAACAAAGATGTGGCTGATATGTGGATCCATGAGGGATTTACAACATATAGTGAAGTATTGTATTTAGATTATTTTTTTGGTAAAAAGGCCGGCAACGAATATGCAATTGGATTAAGGAAAAGAATCGCAAATGACAAACCAATTATTGGTACTTACAACATGAATAAATCCGGATCAGGTGATATGTATCCAAAAGCAGCAAACATGATCCATATCTACAGACAAATCATCAATAATGATGAAAAATTTAGAAATATTTTAAGAGAAATGAATCTTAAATATTATCATAAAAATGTGAGCTCAGCCGAAGTTGAAGACTTTCTGGATAATTACACAAAAACGGATCTTGCATCTTTTTTTGATCAATACTTAAGAACCATAAAAATTCCAGTTCTTGAATACAAAACAAAAGAAAATACGCTTAAGTTTAGATTTAAAAATATTGTAAAAGGGTTTCAAATTCCTGTAAAAGTTTATATCAACGGAAAAGAAAATTGGATTCAACCAAACAAAAATTGGCAAAGTTTTACAAGTAAAGAAAACCTAATAAGTTTTAAGGTAGATCCTAACTTTTATCTGAAATCATCCAAACTAAAATAAATTTAGAAATACATCTAAAATCATATTTTTTCAATAATTTTGTTGAACTCATTAATAAACAATAAATCTTATGAAAAATACAGCCTTAACACATATACATGAATCTTTAGGAGCAAAAATTGTTCCTTTTGCAGGTTATAATATGCCTGTTCAGTACGAAGGAATTAACACAGAACACGAAACGGTAAGAAAAGATGTGGGTATTTTTGATGTTTCCCATATGGGTGAATTTCTAATAGAAGGAGAAAATGCACTGGATCTTATCCAAAGAACTACATCCAATGATGCTTCTAAACTGGAAATTGGACATGCGCAATACAGTTGCATGCCTAACGCAACCGGAGGTATTGTAGATGATCTGATTGTTTACCGATTAAAAGAAAACACTTATTTACTGGTGGTAAATGCTTCTAATATTGAAAAAGATTGGAACTGGATATTTTCTTTAAATAATAAAAAAGCAGAAATGCATGACCTTTCTGAAAAATACTCATTGCTTGCGATTCAAGGCCCAAAAGCTGTGAAAGCTATGCAAAGTATTACTTCAGTTGATCTGGCAAGCATTCCTTTTTATAATTTTAAAATTGGAGATTTTGCCGGAATTGAGCATGTAATTATTTCTGCTACAGGCTATACAGGTAGTGGTGGTTTTGAGATCTATTGTAAAAATGATGAAGTTGAGCAGGTTTGGAACAAGGTATTTGAAGCTGGAAAAGACTTTGGCATCAAACCCATTGGATTGGCAGCAAGAGACACACTTCGTTTGGAAATGGGTTATTGCCTTTACGGAAATGATATAGATGATACGACTTCACCTATTGAAGCCGGACTTGGATGGATTACTAAATTCACCAAAGATTTTACCAATTCAGAAGCAATTAAGCAACAAAAGGAAGAAGGTGTTAGCAGAAGACTAAAAGCATTTGAGTTAGATGAAAGAGGAATTCCAAGACAAGGTTATGATATTGTTGATGAAAACGGTGCCAAAATAGGACATGTTACCTCAGGAACTATGAGTCCGAGTTTAAAAAAGGGCATTGGAATGGGATATGTAAATAAAGGTCACACCAAACTGGGTACAAAAATATTTATTCAGATAAGAAATAAAGCTGTGCCTGCTACCATTGTAAAATTACCTTTTTATAAAGGATAAAAGCAACTTACATAGTTTTAACTTTCAAAAGCCATCAATATTTAAATTGGTGGCCTTTTTTATATATTCTTATGGAAATCTGGTTCAAATTGTTCAGGAAATTTTCCTTTTAC